>MDTB01228547.1_pt1 | contig 152779 bp, 161 predicted proteins | sample 811161 | NCBI WGS metagenome assembly MDTB01 (sample SAMN05326650, study PRJNA326480) | marine metagenome | isolation source: seawater | place: Mediterranean Sea | collected 2009 | reverse complement strand
CTTTTTAAAGCTTCATTATCATTTTGTACAGTTGCAGGTTCTTCTTTAGGTTCTTCTTCTTCAAGTCCATTTATTTTCTTATAAATGGCTTGAAGGTCAAGTCGAATAAATTCAGGATTAACTTTAGATAAAATGTTTTCAGATATAACAAAAGCTTTTATAAATTCTTTTTCAGTCATATTGTCTACATCTTTTAAACTATAGGCAGGAATAGCAGATATAATAACTGCTCTCATATGTTCAAATATACTATCTGCAGGATTTCTTTTTCTCTCTTTTGCAATATCTAATAATAACTCATTTGAATTTTGTGATCCGCTTAAAAAATATATAAGCTCTCCAACAGATAAAATGTAACCCATTTTTGTTTGTTGGCTCATATACTCTACAGTACCAAAATAACATAACTCAAAGATAGCTTCATAAATAAAAAAGGGAGGCTCTAAGCCTCCCAACATTAACTTATTAAACAATCTATATTCTCTCATAGAGAGGAGTCTGAACTGATATGAAATATCATCTTCAGGAAATGTTGTACTGTAGAGTTCTAAATCAGATTTTAGAACTTCTACCCAATCCATCTTAACCTCTTATAGTTGTGTAGTTAATAGCATTGATTGCTGTGGAGTTAAGAATCCACTATTTAAAAGAATCATTTGATATAATGAATCAATCACACCTGCCTTACAGTTATCTAGCCATTCATCACTTACGGCAGGCCAAAGAACGCATCCTAAAACAACTCTTTCTTTAAGCTTCTCTTCTAGTTCGTCGGCATTTTCAGATTCTTTAAGAACCTTCATTACTTCTTTTATTTTCTTCCACTCGCCTCTTGTAAGATGATGGTAAATGTAATTATCAGATTCTCCAAAAGACATTGCATGAATAGAATGCCTACCATACTTATCTTTCCAAGCTTCAATTTCGTCTGCATCAGGTGAGTTAGGATCTCTTACCAACATATCAACAATTTGATTTGTTACACCTGCACGAGACTCTTCTTGTGTAATTACTTGAGGTTGTGGTTCTTGTTGTTTTGGCTTTGCTTCATTAAGCAAGCCGTCTAGTTCGCTGTCTAGTGACATATCTTCCTCCGGATATACGATATTACTTATGATAGTTTTAGCTTTTTGTTTTTGTTTTGCAAGCTTTTTTCTTTCGGCAATTCTTTTTTTACGTTTTGAAACCTTTGGTTTTTCTTCAATTACTTGCTCTTCAATTATTTTTGTTTCGCCTACAGGGTAAATGTCTTCATCAGGAAGACCATTTACTATGCTTGCTCCATCAGGACATCCTTTAGAAATTGCAACCTTTGTCTTTTCATTCAAAGGTTTTCCAAAAAGAACATACCTATCATCTATTAAATTACCTTTAAATGACATTAATTTCCAAACCTCGCATTTAAATAAGTTGATATACTTTCTTTAATATTATTTTTCTCAAATTGAGAGCCAACCCCAACACAGGTTACCAACCATCCCGAAGTCTCTTTGAAGCTGTCATCAAACATACTGGCAACTCCTAAATCTTCATGCAAACTTGCCGGACACTCACCATTTTCACTAACTTTAATTAATACCTTTTTTTTCCAAGGATAGTCCATACCCATTTGTACTGCCAAACTAGCTTCATTATATATAGCATCATCTCCAGCTATATAAAATAATACATACTCTTTATTAGGTGTAGTAGGTCCTTCTTCACTACTTTCCTCTAGAAAAGATTGCAATTTTAACATAGCACTTCTAATATTTCCTTCATTATATTCATCCCAAAAATCATCATCAACTGTATTACCATTTTCTAAATATTCAATAGATTTTGCTTTTCTTTGACTATCTTCAAATAAAGTAATTTTATCTCTTTGACTTAAACCATTAATAATAGCAAAACTTAAATTAAATCTTGGATTATTTGATAAATCTATTACTACATCGTTTAATTTTTCTCTAGCAACTTCACCTAATGTACTTTCATTATTTTGATTTATATTAACTTCAAAGCTTTTATAATTGTCAAATACTATTAATATCTCCGCTTCTACTTTAGTATTTTGCCTTGTTTTTTGTTTTTTCTTTGGATTTGGTTTTGGTTTTGGTTTCGCTTTTAATGCTGGGTTTGATTGTTGTGCTTTTCTAGATGGAACATCATTTCTTACAGCCTGACCTATAAATGAAAACTCTTCAAGAATCACTTGTTCAGATATTTGAATTGTTTGCCCTCTTGATATTAGATAACAATTTTTTAAAAGAAGATTTCTTTTTCTATCATTTCTTCCATATTGTATTAATATATCAAATAATTCATTTCGATCTGTAATATCTTCTACAGTATCTCCATTTATAGAAGAAATTCTTTCACTTAAATAATTTGCTTCAGTATAATTCACAACAAAACTTCCTTGCAGAAGTTTTCTTCCAGGAAGAACCATATCAAATTCTTGAGAAGCATAACCGTATGCAGGTTGTGCTGAATTGCTTAAATTAAAAGATATCCCTGCACATTCAAGTGTAGTCCTATTATTTAATCTTATCGTTACATTTGCACCAGAGAAATATGAATAACTTGTCATTTAGTCACCTTAATCTTCATCAAAGGCATTACTATATAATCTACCCGGAGTAGACTTGCCAAATGCTTTATCTTTATCATAAAAATCTTTCTTCTTTTGTGCTTCTACTGATTTTCTTAAATCATCTAACATCAATTTATTAAGGAATTTTCCATAATACGCAGAGTGTAAACCAGGGCTTGCTTTATCTACCTCTCTTTGCATCCTTCTATTTTCTTCTAAATCTTTTTTATACTCTTGGAAGAAATCAGCCGCCCCTTGATCTTCTGCTGTCAATGCTTTTAACTTACTTGCTTCTTCTGCTCGTGCACGTTCATTTACTTCGTGTTGTAGTTTCCTTCGTAATTCTTCATCTCGCTTTTCTTCATAATATTTTGCACGATCTCTTATAAATTTATCTATCGCATCTATTGCCCCTTGACTCTTTTGCTTCAACCACTCTACTTCTTCCTTTAATCTCTTATTTTTAGATCTTCTAGCATATTCACTCATATCATTAAATTCTTTCTCATCATCTATCAAGCCTTGCTCAAACTCTTCTTCTGCCTGTGCTAATCTTACCTCTTCTTCTGCTAGTTTAATTAGCTCTTTTTGTATTGCCTCTATTATATCTGGTGCTAAATTGTAAACATCATCAGCACTATATCCAAGATCAATTAATATTCTTCTAACTACATCTTCTGGGGCTTGTAAAGTAGTAGATAAAGATCTTAATTGGTTTTCATCTTTTTTAGCTCTTGTTAATTGTCTAAAATCTGTAGCTACAAATTGTACTACCACCTCTGTAACCATATCGTTTACAGAGGTTACAATCCCTTCTGATACAAACTCTAAATTATCTATTTCTAATCCAGCACTATTACCTATTTCATTTTTATACATCAACATTAAATTAAAAGGCGAGATTCCCCCTATTGCATAAGAATTACCTACTGTCTTATTTGGCAATCTTTCAACTTGCAAATCATTTAAATCTGCATGGTATCTCCCAGAATTCTTATTCATCAAATCTTCTAATGGGTGCCCCTCTACTACAATAAATACAATGCTTCCTGCAACTGTTCTAATGCTTCCTGTATATCCTTTAACACTTCGATGCCCTAAAGCTCTTACGGGAGCTTTAGCGTCATAAACAGAAACAGATACAGTTGCTACACTTTTAAGCTGTTTAATATCACTCGGGTCTCTAATTGCAAAAACATCACAGTCTGCACCAGAGTATGAGTATTGTAATGATTGAGTAGTCATATGATTCCTGTAGTATAAAACTTTGTTTATCTTATACTACAGGAATGCTTTTTTAAAATCTATGATAACTTATTGTTGTTGTTGTTGTTGTCCGTAAGAATCACTAGATTGTTGAGAACCATTTGCTTGTGGATTGCTTATCCATTTCCGCCAAGGTAAAATAGTTCGGCAAACATATGTCATTTGGTTTTCTACAACGATGTCATCAATTGAGAATCCAGAACCTTCATTGAGGATTTCACAACCATAAAGACGCATTTGAGCAGATTGCCCATACTCGTTGACAGCAACAATAGCAACATCAAATGGTAGAATTTGGTCAACATAAAATGGTTTACGTTTAGTCCAACCACTAGAAAGATTACTACTTAAGTCACCTTGTGCATTTCCTGCAGTGTTTAATCCACGTGGTAGTTTCTTTCCTGGATCATAACTAGCCTTTGTAGCAACGCTGTTAAGATTTTCATCACTTATGTTAGCAAAAATTTCATCAGAGTCTAGTACTGGGTAAGAAACTTTATTTCCATCTGCAAACATACTATTGTCTAAGAAATGCTTGTCTAACATTAATGAAATCATAGTTCCTGCAATACCTCTTTTTCCTCTAGAAAAAGAAATAGGATCTACAGAACCCATAACATAAATAGGTGCTTTTTCACGTTGAATAGCATAAGACAACGCTTGCATAGAACCAATTTGTTGTCCTTGGATTACTACTTTAATATCTACTCCAGAATAACTAGAGTATGTTTTTTGTAAGTCTAATGAACTCATTTAAAATCTCCTTATATTAAACGCCTGCTGTAGGTGCTTCTACAGCGAGGTCAATAGAAATAGCTTCAATACTTAAAGGAGGAATAAAGGTAACCTTTAGATTAAGCTTACCATTAATTCGATCAAGTCGGCTTGCTCGTAATTCAACTACACCTTCTTGAATAATACCATCAGCTTTCAAAGCTCTCATTCGTCCTGCAAGCTCAGTATCAAGAGATGCAATTTCAAGCTCAGAATAGCTTCTACCAATGAAAGGTAAACAAGCATTTCTCATTGCATCTAAAACTACATTTGCAGATCGTATTGTTGAAACACGAGTATAATCTGAACTAGGAAGCGCTGCAGTTCTTAAGTTAGAAATTGCACCACCTTCATCAATCATACAAACACGTCCAAGAGCTAGGTCATTAAGAGTTGCTCTAGAGATTCTTGCACGAGTTGTACTTACTCCATTTAAAACGCCATTCACAGGTCCGATAGGTTCTTCTTGTGGAGGCAGTTCAATTAATCGTTCAATTAATTTCAATCCAAGGTTTGTCTTCATTAAGTTAGAAGACAAAACTCTTTGATTGCGACGATTACGGCTAGAAGATTCAACAACACCATAAGCAGCACATATTAAGATGTGCTTACCAATGTCAATTGGATTTCCAGATGCATCTAATGCTTCGTCAGTACTATCAATTCCAAAACCTTTATTAGTATGAATCAATCCACCATAAGCAAGGCCACTTCTATAAGAAGCACTTCCGAAGAATAAATCTTCTCCCATGAATCCTTTTCCTGTACTTTCTACAACAAGATCTCCATCAGAGTCTACTTTGTATGTAGGAGGAACCCCTGCCCAACGAGCAACTTCTTGACGTCCACCACGAGGTTCTGTTGTTGGAACAATACCCATAGTAGTCTTGTATTCAGTAGAAGCTTCATGAGCTAAAGTTGCTGATTGATGAGCAAAGTTAACACGTCGTGGTGCAAAACCTTCTTTAATTGCTAATTTTGCACCACTTGTATCAATGATGAGATCCATTACTTCGTCAGAAAGTAATTCACCAGTTAAGTCAAAGTGAGTTAAACAACCTTTAACATCACTTGGTAAAGTTTCTCCTTGAAGATTTAAAGCAGCTTTAAGGTTGCGATTTGTTGGTGCGTAAACAGCACCACCACCAGCAGTAAAGAAAATGTCTCCAACTTTTGTACTTACAGTCCCGTTGGTAGTTTGAATTGCATCTACTGTTTCCATTGAGATTTCAACTACATAACGACCTTCTTTAGTGAAGTATTCATCAGCTAAAAAATCTTCAACATTATTTTTATCGGCATCATGTACAAGCTTCAAATCTACAAGATCCAAAGTCAATCCCATTGCTTGTGGAATATTGCTAATCTTAGCAACAGCTTTTACAGTAGCTGTATTAATGCCTGCAGGAAGCCCTTGATCATTTCTAACAAACACTTCATTTGGAGCACCTGTTGTTGCTCCAATAGTTACAAAATCTCCAGGCGCTCCTGCATTAGTAATGATCTTGTATATACCACCTTCTACTGTTTTGTCTCCACCGTCTTCCGCAATGAATGTTGCAGATGTAATAAATTCTACAAGTTCTACGTCTACATGTGCTGCAGCTAATGGGTCTGTTGAAGGGAATGAGAAAAGATGATCTTTGCCATAAAGGCTTACCTTTTCCATAGATCCAAGATAATGCTCATCCCATTTTTTTAAAACGCTATCAGCTAATACAGTAGTGTCAGAAGCATCAATGCTGATGGATTTTTGATCAGCAAAACATCCATCACAATAAACATAATCAACACCGCTATATTCCATTTCAGAATATAAACCTTGGACTGAAGCAAATCTTTCATTAACTGAAAGAGATGAATTATCTCCATTGATGAGATCCTTTGTTACTACAGAAGTACTCGATGCAATAACAGGAGTAGTCATTGCTCCTGTATAGTGAGCAAAATTACTAAAAGTAGATGCTTCTGCACAAAAATCCTTTAAACTAGCTAAGTCAGAAATATCTAAGCTGTTTAATGCATCTGCTTTAGCAATAGCACTCATTTCCACATCGGTGAGAGCTGCAGCAATTGTATCAGGAGCATTTGCTGCATCATTGCCTTTAGTGTTTAAAGACATAAAGATTTCGCCAATGTCATTATTGATTTCTACTTCAAATAATGAATCATCACTAGAAAGTAAATCTTCTGAGTCATAAATTGCAACTTCAGAATCTTTATCAAAGATGAGAACTCGTTGACGAATAATTCCAGAATCTTCAAAAGGAAGCAATGCAACTTTAAGATCATCCATATAGTCAGAATCATTTGCAACTTTTTGAACTGGAGAAATACGTAAAACAATTTCTTTTTCACTTGAATCTGCAATAGGTCTTTCAAGAATAAAGTGGCTTTGTTTTCCACCAACACGAGAAAGCACAAGATTGCTTCCACTTCCTGCAATTTGACCAGCAAGCTTAGTCAATCTAGCATCAGTTCCAAACTCAGTTGCAACTTGATCAAGGCTAGTAGCAAGGAAAGGGACTACCGATTGTCCCTTTTCAGCTTCAGCAGCAATTAAAACTGTGGGTTGACTTCCTGTAATATCGGATAAAGATGCAAATGTACCATCAAGATAATTTGCACTTACTCCAGGAATCCTATCATAACGAGTAGCCATAATAACTCCTTATAGTTATTGGCGAATAATGCCATTTTGAATTAAAACATTTCTAAGAGTAGAGTTTACTTTTGCATCAAATTCTCTAAATCGAAGAAAAAATTGAATCGGCCTATAAAACAATCTTTGGTTTCCAACTGTCATATAGGAGTCACTTCTTCTTTCTTTCCAAAAGAATCTTTCTGCACCATTAAGTTCATACACAAAAGCACAATTAATTAATAATTTCTCTAACCAAATTGCCCGCCTATTTGCTAATTTGTTAGTAGTAGCCCAGCATGTAAATTCTATAACGTGATCTACAGGTCTACTTTCAACTGTAACAACTTTATTTGGTAAACTAGGGTCAGAGTATTCATATGCATAAGTATGCTTTCTGTGTGGACGAGAAGTACCTTTTTTATCCATCATCCCTGGTTTTCTTTCGGCTACTTTAAAAGTAATTACTTCTTGACCGTAAGAAGCCATAGATTCAGGCGGGTATTCTTCAACTAATTCTATAATAGAATCAGATCGTATATTTGCTTTTTTTTGAGAATCTTCAATTAGCTTTTGAGTAATTTTAAAAAAGCTTTCTAAAGTTAAAGCTTCTGTATTTGGTAAAAAATGCTCCAAAGAAAAATCATATGGGTTCACAACTTTCTTAGTTGAGACCACTTCTTTAAGTATGTTTCTATTTTCATCAAGAAACTCAATGATGATTTGTTCTTGTTTTTCACTCATTTATTATCTCTAATTGAACTTTCTTCTCTAGCAAATACAGCAATATATTCTAAGCGACCATTATCAGATCTAAATTCTTCAATGGTTTCTGGCTTATATATAGTTTCTCTTTTGTATGGTAGCGATGGATTACCCTCATTATCAAGTCGTAACTCAATAATTTTGTCTTTATATGAAATTAATGAGTCAAATTTAAAATAAAAGACTTTGTAATCAGTTCTTATTTCTCCACCCATAATCCTTCTAGTCCTATTTGCTTTACCACCATCAAGCCCTAAAAGAGTGCTATAGACTCTATGAAACTTTTCTTCCCAGATGTAACCCTCCCCTAAACAAAAACCACAGCTACCTTCTTTATTTGCTTCATCGGTTAAAGTATTTACACAAGTACACTTAACAATTTCACCGTTAACCATCTTTGGTTTTCTTAGGAGAACAAGGTGATTGTGAGCTAACTTATTTCCTTTACCAAATACTAGTTGGTCAAATTGATTTCTTAAATCAATTTCACTATTTGAGGTCTTATATAAATTACGTCTAAAGATTATCTTTTATACCTTGTTGGAATATTAGAGTAATAGTATTCAGACCATCTAGAATATCCTGATTTATATTTGCTTTCACCTGTTCTCTTGTATTTAGAGTTAGCAGTTGGTTGTACATAATATTCATCAAATGGGTCATGCCAGCCTCTAGAAACAGGAAGCTTATCACTTCTACGAGATCCTTTTTCTGCAAATGTTGTTCCTAAGCTTTGCCCATTTACAATATCTCCACCTGCATTTACAACTCTCCACCACTCATCTCTTTCTAATTTTAGTTCAGCTAATAAAGATTTAATATCAAAATCTAAATTCCCCTTAGAGATCATTAGATCTCCAAGTTCTTTTTGACCACCACCTCTTCCATCAGGTCCAACGGGCATTGTTAATAATCTAATTGCAGCATCATACATAACATATCGAGTTCTTGCGTATTCATATCGATCACTTACAGGTCTTTTACCTGTAATGTGATCTGCTTGCAATGAACTCCAATGAATTGCTAATGCCATTGTGTCTTCAGGTATTTCACCAGCCCAAGGGCCCAACTCCATAGAGAGCATATCTACACTACAATAAAATGGATCATATATTGTAGAAAAAGATAAATACTCTTTTAATTGAAGTTTATTTCCATCCGTAGATTTTAATTCAGGACTTAATTCAATTACTACTAATTCGTTATTTTTTAAACCTGTATCTACTTCATAGATTAAACCACCAGTAACTACTTCGAACTTTAATTCTTTTGTTACTACTGTACCGTCAATTGTAGCACTCCACAGTTCTGTATATTCACCTGCAACTGTAGTGCCTGTATAATTTAAATAATAGAATCCTGTATCTACATTTGTAAATTGATTAAAAACTGTACTTCCTCCGTTTGGGTTAGTTACAGTTAAGCTTAAATTATCTACATTTGTAGCTTCTTTACAATCATCATAAAACAAGACTTTTAATTTTATAGAGCCATTTAATTTAACGCATTTTCTATTCATAATTAAAACTCCAAAATTATCTTGTTATTTTCTATTATAATTTCTTTTGGCATTTTTTGTGGCTCTTTTTGTTTATTAAAAAAACCACTTACATTTTGTTTAAACATTTTTATGTTATCTTGAGTTGCTGTTGTAGAATCTATATTTTGATTAAAAGTTATAGTAACTTTACTTGTATCTAAAGGATTGTTTACAGATCCATTTCTAGGAGATACATCAACAATTAATAACGGCTCATTGCTTGAAGTGCTTAATGAAGGTATTTGATCTGATACTCCGATATCAGATGTTGAAACATGTGCGGGCTTAGTAACTAAATCTTCTGTCGATGTATTGAATGTAAGCTTGTAGGATGTTTCAAGTTTATCTTTCGGATAAACTTTAACTTGTATTGTATCGTTAACTTGAAACTCTCCCCCTAAAAACTTTATTACAACCCCTCTATCTAAATTACGCCAACGTTGAGTTGTTTTGTTTAGTCTGCGTCCACTAGGTTGCGGTTGTTGTTCATCTGAAAACCACCAGATATATTTAGCTTGAGACCCATTCCCTGCAGTAACAACTTTTATATTCAAAGTTTCTTCTGTATCACCTTTATAAGTTCCATGTAGTTTTAATCTAGTATCTAGAGAATTTGCCGCTACATTTTTTGGATCATAAATTGTTCTTGTTGATAAGGCATTGCCAATATGCTTACTAGTCAACCCCTCAATACTTTCTACAGCAGACCCAAGAATATATAAAACATGTTCCTTGTTTGCCTCTAGAAGTTTTTTAGGTTTAATAACTACAATAGAAGTTTGATTCGCAGGTTTTTCAAAATACGTATTGTTAAGTACATCTCCATTAGCATCAACATCTAAAACTTCTGTACTTACTTCAACGTATCCCTTCTCTCCCGGAGAACGCAAAAAGTTTTTAACATCACTAAAATCATTTAAATATGTGGAGTCACCAATAATTGTTCTATCAGAATCATCACCATATATAATGATTGCATCCTTTGCAGATTTAAGATCTACTAAGTTGCTAAATTCAAGAATAATTTCCTCTCCAATAGGAAAGTTATTCGTCTGATTCTGTGGATAGCTCTCTTGTGGGTTGAATGTTATCGCCATCTTTGCTTCCTATTTTTACTTCAATGAATTCGTCTTCTTCTACTATATACTCACTTGAAGACTCTAATCTACTTTTTAAAAGCATTTCTTCTGCAAGCTTTTCTACTTCTGTTAGTTCTATCTTAAATAGTCCCATTGTTTTCATCCTTGTTTGATAAAAGACAATGCTATCTTATTTCCAAGTAATAAAAAAGACAAGGCTCTTTTCAGAAACCTTGTCTTTTTATGATTTTATACAATTCTTATATTTTACTTAAGTCTACCCTTTAGAGGTTCTGAAGAACATTAGCATCAGTTATTGTTCCAGTATTACCTAAACTGACATTAACGCTTCCGTCCCACTTATTCTCTGCACGTTTGACATTCTTAAGCACTCCAACACCTTGACCTTCATGAGCTACAGCGAAACCATAACGCTCACGGATCTTAACTTTAACAGTTTCAGTGTTTTCATCACGCCATTCAACACTAGTGGGTTCCTCATCAACGAGATGGAATCCAACATTTCCAGAAGAAAGCAAGAAGATATCTCCTGTTTCTTGCTCTGGGTCATATGGGCACAATGGAGAAACGATAACGTTAAAATTGAATGGGAAATAAGAAGGAAGTCTTGGAGCTGATGTAGCTTGTTGGCTTCTTTCTGCTAATGAAGTAGCAGTAGAACCGTTACTAGTTCCTTGACCACTACTACCGATTCCACGAGGATTGTTAATGTGTGTTCCGTTAGAAGGTCCACGAGCACCCATTTGACCATTGCTATACGGACTAAGAGGTCCTGGATCCCCAGTGTAAGGATTGAAGATAGATCCACCACCATGAGCAAGCATCATGTTGCGAAGAACAGGATCTTGAATAAAACTATAATAGAACAAAGGATGCATCAACATGGTGTTAGGAGTAAATCCTTCTTCACTCATATGAGCCATAGCTCTCATGAGATTTTCCATCGTAAGAGACCCATTAGCTTCAAGAGCATTACCACCACTAGCCAATCCACGCCCAGAACAAACTCCATAAATAGATTGTGCAGGATTGATATTGTCAAACAATGTGGTTCCGAGTTGCTTCAAGAATTGAACAGCTTTTTGCTCTTTATGACGAACTAGAGCATTGCCCATCAATTCAAGATTCTTAGCCATGATATCAAATGTAGAGTAACGAAGTGCTTCATCAGTGAAAGAAGCGGCAATACCACTTTTCCCGATGAAAGCTGTTGATACAGCACCACCCATTTGGAAGTTAACTTCTGGGTATGTACCAGACTCTTGCACGTCACCTGCATAAACAGCACCCATAGCTCCAGCAAGAATTTGAGTGTTCAAGCCTCTAGCTTGAACTCTTGTGAAGAGAGGAGTGATAACTGCATTTGGTTCTACAGGTTCACGAATCAAAATTTCCATTGATTCTTGAAGTAGAGGAGTAATTTCAGAAGAAGAGATTGCATCTCTATTCTTTGGAGAAATGGTGTTTACAAAAGACTCCCAAGAAACTTTTTCTTCAGAATCAGGAAGAGCACCACGATTAACAATCATATCAGCTACATATCTAGCAGCAGCTTTACGGTTGCTAGGCAATTGTAATTCATTGCCATCTGTCATTTTAAAAGCCATGATAATATCCTTTTACCTTTAATTTAATTATTGAACTTTAACATTAATGATGGCAATTTCATCACTAATTTTTTCATCTGACAATGTAATGAGATCAGAGAAACCTTTAGTTGCGGAACCAGGCATCTTTGCGTCTGCACCAAATTCAGATCCACTAAATCCAGTTTTAACTCTTTCAAGAAGCCCACGAGGTTCTTTTTGAAGCTCATAAATTCTACCAATCACAAGGCTTTCTGCAAAATGACGAGTTTCAAGAGCAGTTTCGAGCTTGCTTTTTAGTGCATCTACGGCTGTGTCAATAGATGTTTTAACACTTGCTTCATCTGCTTCTTCATTTCCACTAAAATCTACAGCAGGTGCGGCAGAAGCTGTAGATGCTAAGTCTAGCGGTGCTAATACTTTGAAGTTACTGTTCTTATCGAAAGTAACAAAGTCACCACATTTAGCTGGTCCAACAAGGTGCATCATTTTTTCTTGAGCAGAAGCAGAAGCACTGTAGTCAAATACTGAAATTGTATCAGTGTCTGCTAATGCACGATCATTAATATCAACAGGAGCACCATTACCACCGCTCTTATAAAAAAGAAGCAAGCCTGCATCAGCGTCAAGGAAGTAGTCTCCCTTCTTGCTAAGAAGTGCAAGGTCTTCTCTTAAACGACCTACAAAGTCTCCAGCTCCAAAAGTAAGAGGAGTGCGACTTGTAATAGATGCAAGTTTTCCTAACTTAAGATCTAAAGCAACAAGATCGTTCTTATTAGGCAAACCATCATATCTACTTAAAGTATCAGCATCTACAATATCAGCTATAGCTGCACCACCACCACCAAGAGTAACTACAGTAGCAGTACTCTTACAAACGTGACCAACACGCATTTGCACATCACTGAAAAATTGAATCAAATGTTGTTTTTGGTAGTTAGTAAAGTGGAGGCTACCAGCATCATCTCCTGCCCAAACATAAACGTCATAAGCTGCAACGCCAACCGGTGCAGAAATGAAATCTTTTGCTCCTTCTTGATAGACTGCTAAAGTATCACCAGAAAGATCTGTATGTATCCAGCCTAGGTTCTTCGCAGCAGTGATGAATTCTGCAAGTGTAACACTATTATCACCGGCAACAAAGTTACCAGTAGTAATGTCAATTACTCGTGCAGCTACATCATTTGCATCATAAGCAATAATAACGTCTGTTTTGGCAGTTGCATCAAGGCAACGGCGAAGAAGTCCAGAAGGAACAATGCGTCCTGATGAATCAAAAGAAACAACCTTACCAGATGAAATAGTAAAGTAATCTTTGCTTTTTTCATTTTGCCAAACTACTGGAAGCCAAGAAGCAGGCTTCCATTCACCAGCAGGAACAGAAGCATTCATTTGGACAACATTGTTAGGAGTAATGTTGTCCATTAGATCTGTACGAGTTTTAAAACGGCTTGTAAATCTTGAAATAGCCATGTTTATTTTCTCCTATGTTAAAGAAATAATTAGATATTATTAGGGTGAAATCCACGAGGAAGGTAAGAAGCCTTAGAAACCAAATATTGCTCAGCAGCTAATTCACCATGATCTTTCTTAATCATATCATAGGTATCGACTACTTTTTGCTCAAAGCTTCCCAAATTAGACTCTCTTTTTAAATTAACTTCAGATTCTTCATCAATATGTTCTGAGGGGTTTTCAATTACCTCATCTGTAATTGATACTTGCTCTTCTACACTATTTTCAACTGTTTCTGAATCTTTTTGAGAAGAGTCTTCATTTTTTTCAGCAAATTTTTCTAGAATAAGTTCTAGTTTGCTTGCTAGATTGTCATAATTTTCTTTAAGAGAATTATACTTTTCTTCTAGCTCAAGGTAGTCTTCAGACTTATTGCAAGACATATTTTCGGCTTTCTTATTTACACAAGCCATAATTTTAGCTTTAGTAGAATCAGAAGCCTTTGCTCTTCCAATAAGACGTTTTGCTGCAGTTACGTGTGCACAATCAGGAACAGGGAAAGATCTTTCTGGCCCGCAAAAAGCAGAGTCAGGTAGTTCATTACGTTGCTCAGTAGTTAATCGAGCGTCTCCCATAAGTCCCTCAAGGGCGAGATCTAATAGATCCCAATCAATAACTTCTTCATCGTTAAAAGATGCATCATGAGCTTCTTGCTCTTCTACAGTTGCTTCAACTGTTTCTTCTTCAGCATCTAAAGTAACTTCAAGATCCTCTTCAGTTGGATCTTGAATTACTACTTGGTCTTCATTTAGTAATTCTTCAGACATATTGTAATCCTTCGATTTGTTAGATGATTTTTTAGGATGACCTGCAGGTAGCAAATCATTATCTTGCTTATATTTAGGATTGCTAGGAGAACCGCTTCTAACTAGTTTTAAGAATGCGTTTACTCTAGCAACTCCCCAACCATCTCTAGACATGCCAGGTCTGTGTGAGGAAGAGAAGGCTCCTGCCCCTCTACGCCAAACAGCTTTTAACATCCCAAGAGAAACTTTCTTTCCTGGCTTACTACCATGTTTTTCATTATGGCTGCTTACTTTTTCTTTAAGAGTAGCAAGGATTCTTTCTGAAACTTGAATGCTATTCTTTGCTGAAGAAGCAGAGCCTTCTTTATTCTTCTTAGAACCTTTAATTCTTTCTGATGGTTTGGCAGGAGTTTTAGCTCCTTTCCCTTTTGGAGAGGATTTATAAGCATCAACTTCATAATCTCCAATTTCTTCTCCTAAAGAATCTTTATTAGCAGCACTAGTCTTTACAGCCCAATCGATACCAGAAGTTCCACCCCAACCAAGCCATGCTACATAGCCACGATCTTTCCAAGGGGTTTCTTTAAACTCTGGAGCAACAGCAGCATTTTTACGATGACGATTAAAAGCAGCCATTCTTCTTACTGTAGATAAGCCAATTTCAGACTTGCTAGCAAGTTGTCTAGCTCTAGCCCAACCAACAGGAGTCATGCCTTTAACTTCTGATCCATGTTTAGCCTTCCATTCAAGTACTTTCTTAGCATTGCCTTTTGCACCTGCAGGAACTTTAAACATTTTCTCATCAACAAAAGACTCTTCTATAAACTCTTCAAAAGATATATAGCGATCTCCAAAAGAATCTTCTCCACCAGGGGTGTTTTCTTTTGTTCTGTAAACAAGCCTGATTGTCATTCGTTGATCACCTGAAGCAGCAATAACATCTGCTTTACCTGTTGAATGAAGCTGCTTCATCTTCTCTTCAGGAATGATTAGCATATGGTCAAATTCTTTATCTTCCATTACTTGCTCTTTTTCTTCTTTTTCTTCTTGGTACTTTTCTTCTTCTTGGGCGTTGATTTCGACGGAGTCTTGTATCCGCTCTTCTTTCCGTAAGACATCTTCTTCTCCAAAATTAAAGCTAGAGTCAGTAAATAGAATTTGATTAGTTCCATGAAAACGCTCTGTAATATCACAGCTTCCCAATTCGTCTTTCATCTCCATTGAGACTAATTGCGACAAATCATCAGCAGGACTATTTACCACGGATCCTTCCAGCACGAGGAAGTCTCCAGTAACAAATATGCATTTCTCTCCATCATACATTTTTCCATGACGATGTTCACACATGCCGTCTTTTGCCCAGTCTTGGTTACAGATAGAACATACATGCCTATCAGTAGTAGACCCAGCAGAAAAAGTAAGATAGCGTCCATCCATAAACTTTTTAATAGCATCTTCATCAGTAATATTAGCCTGAACTCGCATACGTCCAAGTCCCGGCCACCTTTTATCATCTAGTAGATTGTGCTTTTTTAGAGTTTTATAAATTCTTTCAGGCTCATCAGAAATGAATGCATCTCTAACATCCCAATATGAATCCTCAGCTCTTAAATGGTTTAAGGCAAGATCACTAAGATCTTGCCATTCTCCACCTACGAAACGTCCAATTGGCTCTCCGTGCATATTATGATTTTTAATAATTGGCTTTGGATAAGGGTTTGTAAGTGAATCAATCCCTCTTTGTTGACCTTTTGTTGAGTATACACGATTGTTAATTTTTCTTCCCGAGTGAGAAAGGTCATATGTTATTAAAAGACCTTTTCCGCCTGAGTATGATCTATTTAAAATTTGATCAACTATTTTAACTTTCTCCCATTTATCAAGAGTCAGGATACGCTCATCTGGGTTTACCTGTATATAGTCATTGTAGATAATTGTTTTACTCATAGTCAAATAGCCTTTAAATGCATTGTTTTTACTTTACCTTATTATAGGTCCTTCTTTTCTATTTTTTCTATAATTTTCTCTAAATTATCTTCATTAAGAATAAAATCTATTAAATCTGAGTTAAATTTAGGGGCTACTCTTACGCCTGTTTGATTTTCTGGTCGACTAATATTGCTTGATAAATTCTTAGCAGCATTCTTTTCTCCACCAGGATTACCTTCCCTACGCTTTATCTCTTCCTCTTTTTTTACTTCTTCCTCAGTTATATTAGAAGATGGACTTCTTGCAAGTGCAGTAGAAGCCCCCCCAAAACCTCCCATCGACTTTATCAAAGCTAGAGGTTCTTGATAGAGTTTATAGTATACTTTATCTTTATCCCCTTCACCCATTGGGCGCTCACCTAATCGCTTTCTTGCTTCATCTTCATTGATCAAATTGTTCAACCACAATTGAATGATTTGATTCTCCTCTTTAGATTTATCTTCTTTATCTACAGTTCCAAATTTAATTTGAACTGCTTTATCAGGGTCTATAATTGCATCTACAAAGCCACCTTCAGCAAGTAGTTCATTTATTATATATGACTCAAAGAAAGTTTTAATATGCCTTTGTAATGCTTCAACATCTTGAATAGCAATTTTAGATAAAGTATTTGCAGTAGATCTATTAGCCGTATCTCCTTCTCCCATATCGATTGGGGAAACACCAAGGCCAGCAAAAACTCTTTTCTTAAAGTAAGCAATATACTCTTCTATTTTTAGAGCTTTGCCTTCAGATCCAATAGCATCAATAGAGTGCCTATGGTCAGATACAAATATACCTCCCGAAGGCATATATTCAATGGTCTGTCTAACAAGATCTGTTTCTCTTACTCCGTCAGGAGAATATCTTTCAGGATGAGAATCATTTCCAACCTTATAGTGAAATAAAGGATGTAAATTTGCATCAATCATATTCTCTACGTTTTCTTCCAAACGTCTAAGTAATGCAATGTCTTCTAGAACTGGTAAAAGTTCTGGCGTCCCCATGACGAATCCAGGCTTTTTATTTGTATAAAAGTGAATTACATCTTGTGGTGCAAACTCTTTAGTTTCTCCTGTGTTTGGAATCTTTTGCATCACCTTCTTTATTTCACCATTACGTTTAGTTTTAAACCATAGCGTTTCAAAAGGAAGTATGAAGTATCCCGCAACAGGTTCTATTTCTTTCCCATTGATATTTCGAATGTTTCCTGTCGAAGCATCTTTATTTCTAACTTTAACCCACGCACAGTTACTATATCTTGCAAGATCATGCACTAGATTTGTCATAAGCAAATCTAGTGGCATTCCAGAAACCAATTCTATTTCTTTCAAACGTCTTTTAATATAATCGACAGTAGTTTGATCCTTACCTACTATTTCCCATCCTGCCAATACAAATCTTTGAACTTTCTTTTGTATTGCTTTAAAAATATAAGAATCTACGTCTTGTGCAATTTGCAATTCAGTAAGATCATATTCAGGTTTGAACCAATTTCCTCTATGCCTATCCCCATAATGCATAGACCTATTATTGATTTTCTTTACACGAGCACCACTAATAGCTTCTAACTCTAAGGGTTTATTCATATCTGAATGAGAATCTCTTTTATATTTAACTGCTTTTAAATATTCTTTTACTAAATCACTTTTCATGATAGCCTCTTATCTATTATTCGTAGATATAATATCATACATTGTATCTAGAGTTTTTTCATTAGGGTTCACTTTAGCAAAAATATCTCCGCAACTCTTCATTTTTATAGAACGCTTATTGTTACCATTAAAATTGTCTACTATTACCAACTCTTCATCTGTTGGAGACTCTGCAAACAATTGTATATCCTTGAAGTAGTCTGGTAAAATACTAGAAAACTTTGCTTTTCCATCTTTTATGTCTTCACAAGAAGACATTCCATTATTTACTAATGCAATAATTAACTGAACTACTGAAAAAAGATTAAATAAAACTTTTAACTCTCCAAGAAGTTTGAAGTTTGCTTTTAGCGGTTCGTTTAAATATTTTGACAATGCTTTAAAAGTATACAAAATGTTATCAAACGTTTCACTTGTTATATCTTTTGCCTTCACAATTACATTGTGCAAAATATCTACATTCTTGTATAAGCTTTGAATAACCTTGTTTTCTTCTAGTTGTCTTTCTTCTTGTTGAGAAGATATGCTTGCTCCTGTTTCTCCAAGAGAAAAATTACCTGCAAAAGGTAAAGAAAATTCTATTGAAGGTCTTTTCAAAAACAAATCCAAAGTCATTCCCTTATTCGACGGCAGCCCAACTTTAATGTTTTTTAAAGTAGTAAAAGTGTCACCTACTGTATACGCTTGCCTCACTACGCTTGTAGTGAAAGTATCTATACTACTAATAATATTTTTTATTATTACTAAACCTTTATCTAAGCAATCTAAAACAGGTAAAAATAAATTCTTTAGATACTCTACAATATTAGCACCAATACTTAAAATTGGATTTATAATGAATCCCAAACCACTCCATATTGAAAACCTTATATCTAGCATTTGGGATTGTATATCTCCAATTAGTACAGGGAATGCCATTAGTATCAATGGCCAGGAGCTTATACAGATAACTTTTTTTGAAACAATGTCAAAAAGATCACAAAGACTTTCAAAAGCTTTTGTAGGATCTAAATTTACTTTGATATCTTTTAATAAGTTTTTCCATTCATTTAAAAAGTCAGCAAAATTAAAAGCAAATTCAAAATTTATTTCTTCATAATTGGGATTGAAGTTTGGCTTGCAGTTTAAACAATCTCTTAAATAATCATCTATTTCTTTATACTCTTTTACCAAGTCATTTAAAAATTCATTAGTTTTGTTATTTACTACTTTAAAGCTTTCGTTAATTTTATCTTCAACAGGATCCAAAGAGTCAATGTTCATTCTATATTCACTCGATTGCAATTCATTAACACTTTTAGAAATGTCTAAATTGCAATCACTATAGCTACTTGCTTTTTGTCTTTTTATTTCTGTTTTATCTTCAAATACTTTTTCAGTAGTTTTTAATATTTTTAAACCATTCCCTAATTTTAAACCAATACCTAGCATTTCTATTTTATGTAAATTGGAAACATAATGTGTATCTATTATTTCCTCTTTCCCTATTTCCAATTCTTTTAAAGATTCTGTTTCATATGCATTTATTAATGCATTTGTAGAGATCAATAATATATCATTCATTTTATTAACTCATCTATATCTTTATAGTTTTTACGCTCGCTTATTGGTTTTTTTAAATTTAGCTTATATTCTCTAGCAATTAATAAAGCATGACGTATCGAATTTAATTTTTCATTTAAATCATTATCATCTGAATCTATTACAGATAATATATTATTAAATGTTTTTTCAACATCTCGTCTGCAAATAAAATCTCTAGCTATTTTTGGAAATAACTTTTGATAATCCTCTTCTATTTTTCTTTCTTCTTTAGAAAAATCTGTATCTTTATTATCTTTTAAATTTTTGTAAAAACCCATTACACTTTTTCCAATTCTGAAACCTCAATCATTTCATCAATTTCTAGAGTTCTTTTTAATTCTAATAGAGTCATATAGTCTTCAAATGTTATAGAGCTTTTATTATTTCCAAAGATGTTGTTTGCATGCTCTTTTAATTCTGAGTTATTTGTCAAATCTAAAATGTAACCTTTTTTTGACTCTTTTACTTTTTTATATAAGTTTTCTTTCAGCTGTTTCGTTTCATCTAATAGATTAGAAAAATCTTGATGATTTTTTTCACTTAACTTTTTAAATACAGCTCTGTTATAACTCTTAGAAGCATTTTCAGGATTCTCTCTAATTTCATCAATTATGTTATTAAGAGTTTCAATATTTTCACTTGCTTCTTTAATTTTATTTTCTTCAAACTCTTTTTTTTCTAACTCAATCTTTTTTTTAAGGTAGCCGCTTTCTAAAAATTTTTGCTCCCTTACTTTAGGCTTAAAAACATCATCAATCATTTATGCATTCCTAACAGCTAAAGTAAATGGATTATAAATATCTGAGATAGTTCCTCCTGGACAATAAACCCTACAACTTAATTCTTGTTCATTACCAAACTCATCAAAATTAACAATTTGTTCTGTAGAGTCCCACTCTTCTTCAGAGAGAAGAGTGTGTCCTTTAGCAATTTTAATACTCCATCCTGCATAATTATCTTTAACATTAACTTCAACTTCAACTCCTTGATGTTCATCTTCTGATTCAAGAAAAAACTTTACAATATAAGGTTCTCCTGTAAATCCATTATGAAATGAAAATAAGCTATCTACTTCTACACCTGAATCATTTTTTATTTTAAAACTCATATTCTGTTACCTCTGTGAGCGTTAAAGCCTCTTCTTTTGTCACTTCTTTTAGAAGAGAACATCGAGCCTGCAAGAAATCCACCAGTTAAAGTTTGAGCCCGCAAGCTAAATCCTACTGAGGATTTATTTGGATTAGCTAAAACACTATACATACCCTTTTGCCCAATGTTAAGACTTTCTTTATTAACGTCTCTTAATGCACTACTCATTGCTTCTTGATTCATCTTGGGATCATAAGCATCTCCTAGAATGTTTTTATACATGCCTCTTTGAATTCCCATTGCATTTGCATTTATTGCACCACTAATTCCTCTTAATCCAAGTCCCATAATACCACCAGCAGTAGCACCTTCACTAAACTCACCACCCGTCATATATGCTCCAACTCCACCTACAGTTGCTCCAACACCAATGCTTCCTAAAACTCCTGATGCAGATATACCTGCCATAGTTCCAAAGATTCCACCTACTTTTGTAGGATCTTTTGTAGGATCGTAAATTCCAAATAAACCTTTATCTGGATTTGTTACTCCTGTAACTTCTTCTACAACATTTGCATTAGTTGCATTATGTGCAACTTCGTCATATCCTTCTATATTTATTCCAAGCTTTTCTAATCTGCTTGGCATTTTTTCTCCAGATACATGATTAATACCTGGCAGTTGTGCATCAAAGTTAAATATAGTTGGATTTTGATTGTCTAAAGCATAAGCAGAAGAATTAAAACTACTATCTGGATTCAGATACGAGCTTGTTACATTTCCAGGAACTTGGCCCTCTTTTGGGGCTATATTTGGTTTCATTTGTGCTAATAAGGGGTCTGCGCCATCATGGAGTAAATTTAATTCAGGTGTACCTGCCATATTAAGTAGCTTACCTTTAGAAGCTTGTGCACTATACAACTCTTCTACTCCACCAATTATTTCTTTCTCAACTTCGTTTAAAAGCTGATGGTGTGTAGCTGCAGGGCTACTAGGAAGTAGCTCTGCTCCACCTAGCATCTCGTTTGGATCGAGCTTATTAGCTTCTGCTTGGAGATTTTGATATACTTGGAGATTTTGATCTGCTTTTGAAATTCTAGCATTTGCATCAGTAACACTCTGAACTTGTGCTCTTGATCTAGATCCTATTATGTCTGCGATACTTTGAGCCCTATTTCGCATTTCTTCAGAGCGTAAACCACTTTGATAATCAACTGCTTCTTGATCAAGATTTTCAAGAGTTGAAAATTTTCCTTGAGGCGCTAACTTACCTCCTCCTGCAGTAACTTGTGTTGGATCTAACAGTTGTTCCATCTTTTCAGGACTTAAACCCTTACCTCTATTTCGGACAGACTCAAGCTCTTCTTGAGTCATTCCAGCAGGGTGTACATTTCCAGTCTGATAATCAAGTTCTGTTTTATATGTACTTTCTGCACTTCTAGGATTACCTGAATGATGCACTCTTCCAGGGCTATGTGGCATACCTAACGCAGTTTCTAAAGGAGTCGCACTTGACTTTAGAGGTACTTGAGCACTAGCATTATAAAGTGGTTGTACTCCCATTGGTGAGTATCCAGCTGCCTCCATATGCCTATTCAATGCTGTAGCAACGTCGCTAGCAGGAACTGGAGCACTAGGTTTACTTCTCAATAAAGAAGGAATACCTTCGGTTAGTTGTCCTGGTCTAATCATAACTATTTCCTCCAGCTTCTAGATTTAGATCCAAACCTTCCCCTTCGGTTAGTATGAAATACGTTTCCTATAGGTTTGGAAGAGTTTGGAGTATTAAGATTTTCTTGTAAAGATTCTAATAAAGAGAATTCCTTTTCTTCATTTATACTTCTTGAGCGTGAATAATTTCTACTTTCAGGCCATAAGCCTTGCCTCTTGTATTTTTCTTTAATAGCTCGGTCTTCTTCTGCCGAGCCATTACCACGCATAATCCTAAGTACATTCAATGCACCTGGATACCCTTGTTCTTGCATTTTATTACTAATACGATCTACTTCATCGTTAGGATGCAAATAATCATCAAAGTTTGTTTTATGAAAGCTTGGTACTGAAGGCATCATCTGTTTACCTGAATAAACAGATTCTTCTAATACAAGTCCTCCAAGAGCTAACATAAATGCATCTAGCCTGTGATCTCCAACAGATTCATTTACTTTACCATATACAGGTTTATTATTAGAGGCGTTTCTTCTTACGACTTTGTAATTGAAGAATTGGTCTTTTAAAACATTGTCTTCAGCAGAGAAAAGAAACAATCCCTCTTCAAGAATACGTGTAGCATTTTCAACAAGAAAATGCTTACCAGATTTCTTTATCTCCTTGTTTGAGATAGGATCTTTTAATAACACTTTTTGAGAGAAATTAAAAGAGATTAATATATCAGGAATTTTTACAGTTTCTAAGTCTATTGCAGATTTGTTCTGCTTTCCTCTTAGTTGATAAGCCTGATACTTTAAATCTTCAATAATTGTATGACCATAACCTTCATCTGCATAAATATAATCTGGTCGCCATTTAAAATTAAGATTAATTAATTCTCTAATCCATCTTTTAGCACTATACTCTGTACTAGCTACATTTATTGCATCTAGCCCAACCCACAGAGATAGAGAAGGATAATACCCTATTACATAAAACTCAGTTCCTGCATTTTTATTCCAATCAATCCCTATTGAAATGATTCTTTCAGCAGAACCTTTTAATTGCAACTTGGATAGCAATCGAGATGAATCGATTGCATCCATATAGGAATAGTCAGCTCTTGCATTGAAGACCCAATCTTTTTTAAAGACTCCATCATTTTCATCTAAAAAGACTGCCATATATTCTGCAAGGAAAGCTTCTTTAGTTGCATCTCTTAAGATCTCTTCTTTGATTTGTTCCCAGTGAGGAATTACTGTAGAAGGTAAATGATCTGCTTTAAAATCAGGTCTAGTTAAACACCATTCGTAAAATTTACCCTTCTTACCAATAGGTGTAGAAGTTGCAATCAAACTTGTATTTGGTGTCGTAGCTAAAATTGGATTAATAACTTTATCTAGAATCTCTTCAGGAATCATATCCATTTCGTCTAGATAAACAACATCTGCAGAACTACCCCGCATAGTACCGCCACCAGAACCATCTTGCCTCATTCCAATACCTGATACAAATCCTTGTATAGTTGTACCATTTTTAAACTCCATCTTAAATGTTGGAGTTTTAATATATAAGGCATCTCCCGTTCCTGTACTTACTTCTTTTACCAACTCAATATTTCTTTTTAAAAGCTTTTCCATTTCTTCAAAAAGATTAGTTAATTGAGCTTGATACGGAGTAACAATCATTATTGACGGCCCAACATTAACTACATTTCCATTTGCATCTCTACCTCTATCAATACGCATATTGAATGCATAATATAAAAGCTTTAATGCCATAGCAAAAGATTTACCTGAACGACGCCCTTCCCTTACTGCCATCCTTTTAGCAGAACACCTTAGTTGTTCTTTTTGATAATCTCTAAGTCTCCATTGGTCGTCTTTGTCAGAGAACCCGAACATAAGTTCAGTCCAAGCTACCGGATCTATTGTAGCAAGTAAAATTTTCTTAGCATGATCAAAGTCCATCTTTGACTCTTTTACAATTTTCTCTATTTGACCTTTAGCATTTAGTGGAAGGCTTTTTGGAATATAGCTGCACTTAATTTTAAAGTCTTCTCCATACTTATCTATTTGTCGAATCTGACATGCAACACATGTTTTATGAACATTTAGATTAATCTTACTTTTGTATTTTTCAATTAGCTTTTCGGAGATTTTGGGATTGGGCTTTTGATGCTCGACTCCATATTCATTAATTACATACAATTCATTTTTTACTAAGTTATCCATTAGAACCTTCTGAAGTTAGAAAAGTAATCTCTATTAAAGTGTACAATATTTGCTTCTTGTCCAAAAGCACTTCTTGCATTCAAATGAGACTTATGCATTGCTTGAACTGATTTTTGTCGCATTGTAACTGCTGCTTGATTAAAGAAAGCAGCAGTATCTCCTGCAAAATCTAACCCACGTTGCCTTCTGTTTTTAAAACCACTACTTAAAATATCAGAACCTACTTCTACAGCAGACATCATCCCTCCGATAGCCAATGCTCCAAGACCTAGCCTTATTGGACTTGTTGCTATTGAAGCACCTATCTTTGCACCTGCTACCGTTCCAAAAATACGCCCTGCTAATCCTGCTCCCATATCATCTCCAAACCCTAACATTTTCCCTAAGCCACTACCTACTGTTTCCCCTACGTTACCTCCCATTTCTGCTCCTGAGTAAGCACCTATTACTGGTGCAAACATTCCTAACATTTTACTTCCAAATATCGTTCTAGTAGTTTGGTATCCAGCCCCTAATCCAAATCCTTCTGCTGTTAATGCACTTGCTGTTGTTCCTTCTGCAGATGCAACTTTTGCTAAATTAGTAATACTTCCTCTTACAATTGAAGCTTCATTACCATAATAGTTTGCTGCTAAATCTTCTAAGATATAGTTTCTTAACCCTACTCCACCTTCTTCACTAAATCTTTGGGCACCAAATAATGCAGTTAAACCTATTGGCAATCCTGCTATTAATTTATTAGGCTTTTGAAAGCTATTATTTAATACTTTATTTCCTGCATCATCTAAATTAAATGCTCTTACGCCTTGCGGGACCGCTCCACTAGATTTGAAGTCTCCACTTACGAATCCAGTCATCATACTATATGCACCGATTGGTGCTCCTTGAGGAGTGAATACACCCCCTCCAGCAGTACCTGACAGAGGGAACATTCCTGCAGAGTACATTGCCCCTCTAGCTGCTTGGTCTTTTAATAGTGCTGATATTCCTATTGCACCTGCAACTTGTCCAAATCCACTAGCGTATTCATTAAAATCCATTTTTACATCCTATGGTGTTGTTGATGATTTACAAACATGCGTTTATTTTGATACTGCTGAGCCATCGCCATGTTCAATAATCGTTTTTCTTTTACAAACCGCCTTTGAGTATTGAAGGCATGTTTATTAAAAGAGTTACTGCTTGGAGTTGTTAGTTGATTGCTTAAATCAACATCTAAATTTCTATATCGCCTATTAGAAAACTTATCAGCTTTTGAACTCCCATGTGTACTTATACTTCCTTTTAAGTCCTGCTTTATCTGATCTAAAGGTGTAAGAATGGAATTCTTACTAGGCATAAACAAGAAATCTTCTCGCCATTCATTATAATTATAATCTGGTTTAAATAATCTATTTCCAAGCTTACCTTTTCTCCGACCTACCGTTTCAGCCACTTGAGCAATTTCCATTTGCGCTGCTGTATTATTTAAACCAAAAGCTTCTGCATTTTTCATAGCAGAACCTATAGACATTAACGAAGTATTCTTAGCTAGTTTTCCTGGATTCGCTAATGTATTAAAAGTGATTGTTTCACCTGTACTTTTGCTTATTTCTGCATAAGCTTTAAAGTAATCACTTCTCCACATTCCTCTTCTAGATTTAACAGCATTTTCTTGTGCATCTTCAAATGCTTTCCCATTGTACATCTGTTGTTTACCTTTATGCCTATAAGGTAAGTACGCTGCGGCACCTCTTTTTACTAACTCCAAGTTAACATTTACTCCATCTGCATAAACCATACCCACTCTACGACCATATGTAGCATCAGAAGGATCAAATACTACTTCAACATTCTTTGCTCTATTAATCATATCCATAGCAATGCGTTTAGCAGCATGTGCATATGGTTGAGCACCTCTTCCTGCATGTTCAATCTCTGGAGAGTCTATCCCTGCCAAACGTATTGAAGCAGGCTCTCCAGATCCAAATCCAAAGAACTTAGCCATTGGTCCGCTATTCACACCCGTTCTTTTTACAGTAATTGTATCAGCATCTTCTACATTTATCTTATATCCATTTGTTAAGTTTACTTTAACAAGATTTTTACCTTTTAGATTTGTGTAATCTGTTGCAGGGATATTACTACTTAATAACGGCTTTACTCTATGCTCTAAAGTTAGTTCTGGTGGAGTAAAAGTATTACTTACAAAAGATCTTAACAAATTGTAAACGTCACCTTCGTAAGAAAGGTGCCGTTCTGCATACCTAGATCTCAAAAGCTTTTGACGCTCATTAAGTATATCCATGTTATCCAAAACACTACTGGAATATTCTGGACCAGTATATGGAGAACCAAAGTCAGTAAATGCTTTCCTTAAATCTGCAGCAATTCCACCTTCTTGCATCCCTCCAAAATAACCATGTTTTTCTTGCATTGCGCTTATAAATGCAGATTCCGATCCAAACATCTCTGATTGATTTTCAAACCATTGATTGTAATTTGGAACCAAATAGTCAGATCTTTCTTTATAGTGCGTGTCTTGCAATAGAGATAAACCACCTAAAGCTGAAGCCACCCCAACATAAGGACCAACAAGCTTTTTAGCCATAGATCTGATAGGGTGCATCTTAATTAAAGATTCTTCTGACTTCACTCCATATCCTAATGCGTCAGAAACTTTAATTCTTTTATCTTTTATTAACGGAATCGAGTCTTTAATGTCTCGAACTACTTTTTGTAACCCTTCATGACTTCTCAATCTATCTTCAAATACTTTTATTTGTGCATAGTTAGATTCAGTCTTACCTCTATTTATAGCAATGATTTGTTCCAAACGCTTTACATCTAAATCTTGATCTAATGTTTTTGGAATTTGTGGGAGCCCTGTTTCTTTTGAAAAATCAAATAATGGTGCTTCTTTAGTATCTTTGAAAGAAGAGAATATACCTTTCATTACTGTATCATAGTCTACACTAGAATATTGTGAAGCGTATTTTTTAGAGGCATCTAATACCCCTTCTATACCTTTGTAAAAATTAAATTGTGCAAGATTTGTAGTAATAGGTTTCTTTATTACATTACCTTTTTTATCGGTAAAAATTTGATCTTGTATTTTATATTTTTGCCCTTCTACAACTCTTAACTGCCCTACTTCGCTTTCTAATACAGAGGATATATCTCTATGTACGCGCTGTTTAAATAGAACTTCTTCCAATCCTGGAAGTTCCGCTCCTAAACTAGTCCTAAAATAATCAAGCATTCTATTATAAGCTGCAAGTTTAAATAAACCACCTCTCCCTTTTTGAGCCATCTTATAGTACTCATCACCTAGCTCAGTTGCCATTTGAAACTCTCTAGCGGCAATAGACATTTCTAAGCCTTGCTCTGTTATCTTTGGAGAGGATATAAATACGTCACCATAAGATAAGTGAGTCTCTTTTTCTAAAAGTTCAGAGATAGCACCACTTACTCCACCGCCTGCTTCTAAAGCTTGTGCTGCACCAAATAAACGAGCTTGAATTTCAACAGATAAGGCTTGAGGTTTTGCAATATCTATCAACCCTAATTGCTTACCATAAGACTGCGTAATACGCATAATGTCTTGAATATCTCTTACATCGCCTTTACCTGTATTCATTAAGTAAGGTAATAGCAAATCTTGAAATTGATTAGTTTTGAATCCACCTGCTCTAGTAATATTGTACTCTTGTCCTGTTACATAAAATGGATTCCCTGTTGGAGAAACACCTTGCACCTTTCCTATGAACGGATTGTAAAAATCCGTTCCATAACGATCTTTATGCTTACCTTTTACTGCTTCAGTAAACATCACCTGTATAGCTTTATTTCTTTCTGTGATGTCTGTTATTCCTGGGTCTATATGTCGATCCAAGAATGCCCTCATCACTTCACCTGTTCTTGCAGATTCGAATAAAGCGTTTGCAGCTTGAATGTTATAATTCTCTGCAATCTTAGGTAATTCTCTAAATACAAAGTCCCCTACATCTATTTGCTTAGCACTAATTGCTAGACCATCTACACCCTTGCCGCCTGCGGCTCTTAAAAACTCTCTAATTCTTTCTGGTTGCTTTTCAATATTTAAAGCACTAAAATCTCTTAAGTATTCCGTTTGTTTAAAAATTAATTCACTTAATTCACTACCTTGAAAGAAGGTTCGTTTTAAACCTACCCTCTCTGCTTCTTCTATAGATGCTACATAGTTCCTTGCTTGAAATGGATCTTCTATTCCCATAGAAGTAAGTATATCCTCCCTTAATTGATTCCCCACTCCCGTCAAAGCTTGATACTTTTGATCCATTCTCAAAAGTTTGCTTTCCATCTCAAAGTAACGCTCTGCTTTTCCTTCAAACTTTTTTAAATGCTTTGTTTCTAAGTTTAAAATGCGCATTACTTCTTGTGCATCTTTGTCACTCGACGCTAATTTTCTAATTTTACTAATTAAAGTGTCATCTGCACCTGTATGGTCTGAGCGTCTTTTAGCATCAATTAATGTTTTTACAAACATTCCTGGAGCATACTCTTGTACCGCTTTATGTAACTTGATTTGCCTTTGAACTCTAGAAGACATATTTGCAAGTTCTTCATCTCTAGATTCTACTACTGAAGTTACATAAGGTTTTATAAAGTAAACATCAAGTGCACTTTCCCCAGGTTTATAAACAGCAGCTTCTGTAATAACAGACCCTCCAACCTTACCTTGTGTTTCGAAGTCCAAGTAAGCTGCTGTTCTTAAAATATCTAATGGTTTGATTAAGTTTTTATCTATATTAAAACTTCTACCATTTACTGTCATAGACCCAGGGTCTGCTTTATAAAAGTTAGAATCAAAAATAGCACCTTCTTCAAGTATAACTGACTTTGATACTCCACCACGAGTATATTCAATTAATAAGGGTCTACCTTTTTGATTTATGTATAAGTTTGATAAATTACTAATCATCTAACATTATCTCTTCGACTTCTATTGCAGGAGCACCTGCTAAAGCCTCTCTAAGTTTTTGTATTTCAAATAATACCTTAGAGCTATTCTTATTTTCTCCCATCTTTTGCATAAAGTCTGCTTTAGACTTTCTAGTCTCCATTAGTTTATCTAACCACTTCTCTCTACGTTTTTCTAAACGATCTATCATTTCTACTACAGGATGTAACTTCGTACTCTCAGCACGGTCTCCGTTTTCATTAAAGCCTGTTACATCTACCATTAAGAAATCCCTCCCGTCTCCTTTTCTATCTCCGTGACTTAATACGAACAAACACCTATTCTTATAGAGATCAATTAAAGCTAATTCATTTACTATAGACATTTCTACAGGATTTTGAGGATCTACATCTAAGTACTGAAGATAATCTATAATTTTTTGCTCGACAAAAAATTTCTCCATAACGCATTCTTTACCAATAGGATAAAAACTTAACTCCCCTAAGATTAATTCTCCCTTTTCATTTGAGTCGGGTATAGGACAACGTTTTATAAATGGGCACTTTTCTGGACCTAAGCAAATTAAAGGTGCTGCAGCGTGTACTCCTGTTTTTAACTTCGCTACAGACTTTTTAATTTTTTCTAGCTTTTTGCTTGGAATTTTTTCTAAGTATTTATCATAATCCCCAGTATCGAATACTTCTAAATACTGTTGCTGTCTTTTTATAAGGTCTTTACTCATATGAATTTTCCTATTACTATCGTGCTCTTAATTATACTATATACACTTTTATGGCTAAAAGGTAATGCAAATAAATTATTTGACTTACAACTACAGCCGTGGGAATGGTGGCTTTATACGGGTTTGGCAACAAACTATTTAGGATTAACATCTTGGTGGTATCTTTTAGATAGATATCAAATATGGGGTGCAATGGCTATAACATATACGTTGCACACTATTGTAGAGCTAGGCTTAAGTTTCTACTTCTTTGAATTGCCCAATTCTACACAGATCTTTGGATTGATTTTATTAACTATCGGAGGCTTCTTAGTTTTAAAATAAATTTAATTAGTTTTATAGGGTGTAAAAACAAGGTGCTTAAAGACACATGACTAGCACCGGCAAGTTTATATTGGTAAAAATCTACTACACTATATACGCCACCTCCCCCTATAATCTTTAGCCCCTCATGTTTAACTCTTAAATCTTTTACCTTTAAAAGATTTTTTAAATATAACATTTTACCACTAATACCCATATAACTGTTACTTACATGAATATATTCTACCCCCATATCAATTAATTCATCAAACCCGTCATACTCATGCGGTACTTTTACTATTACAACACTAAACAAACTTTTAGCTTTTCTTAATATATACTTATTAAGCTTTCTTACATCTGCATTAGGACAAGAGATATTAAATTCAACCCCTAACACCTTGTCTTTCTTTGATAAAACATCTAAGATTTTTTCAAAGTCTCCAGGGTTTAACTCTGCTATAGAAACAATAACTTCTTTATTAGGAACTTTACTTATACCTGGGTTTCTTAACCCTACATTATTAAACCATCCATTTTTAACTTTACGCAAAGTAGTAAACACTCTCCATAAGCCTCTACGTCTTTTTAATGTATAGGTACCAATAATTCTTGTATAGTGCTTTGTATTAGGTAATATATTTGAAAATGGCGGCGATATTATTACTTCTTTCATAACTACATACCTCACATAAAAGGAAAACATGTGGATAATACCAAACAACTTACCCATATATCACTCTGCTCAGGATACGCAGGAATTGATATCGGACTCAAAAAAATTGGCCTCCCTCTCAGAACAATCACTTATGTGGAGATCGAAACCTTTGCCTGCCAAAACTTGGTTTCTAAAATGGAGCATAGATGGCTCGATCCCGCACCTATCTGGACGGATCTTAAAACCTTTGACTGGAAACTCTTTAGTGGAAAAGTGGATATTCTCTCTGGAGGATTCCCTTGTCAACCATTTAGCCAAGTTGGAAGAAAAGAAGCTTCAGAAGACCCAAGGCACTTGTGGCCATATATCGTCAAAGGAATCAAAGAGCTTGGAAAACCTCCAATCCTCTTCTTTGAAAATGTCGAAGGAATCATCTCAGCAAGACTTAAATCAGACGAATGGTCAGACCCTCAAGGAACACCCGTTTTGCAACATGTGCTTAGAGAGCTGGAAAGGTTGGGTTACACTGCAAAGGCAGGAATATTCTCGGCGAGAGAAATCGATTCCGCCCATAAAAGAAGAAGAGTGTTTATTCTTGGAATTAATAACTCACTCTCAGAATCAACAAAAACCTATATTAGATCAAATATACATTACGTACAAAACCACGCAAGACCAAACCTCAGAGACCTCCAACAATACCCTTGGGAACCCTCAAGGACGATTGTGGACCACTCCAATAGCAAGAGACTCTCACGAGATAAAGATGTTGAAACAGATCAAGCCCCGGGCCAACGGGAAGAAAAGACTAGACACACTGCCTCGACAAGTGCACCATCAAGAGAATTACAACGGGAGCTTAAACACTCGTTGGGTGGAAATACTAATGGGGCTTCCGATAGGTTGGACCTCTCCAGACTCTACACAGATTTTACTAATTCAAAAGATGAAATAAAGCTACTAGGCAATGGTGTAGTGCCAGATGTAGCTGCTAAAGCTTTTTATACACTCTTTCAATAAAGGTAATTATGAACGCAACAGTGACTCTTACTAAGACTAAAAAATATCCATATAAAAGGCAATGGGATTTATTTAAAATATGGAATCTTTCAGAGGGTTTCGAAGTAAAGCAAATAGAAGTGAACAAGTTGTGGGATGAAAGATATTCAAAAGTGTTTTGTTGGACACATGATGGTGAAGAGGTGAATAATTTATTCTTTTTACATCACATGAAAAGAGTACTTAATGCCGACTTAAATTATCCAATAATTCTGTCTGAAGAAAATTATATATTTGATGGAGTACATAGACTTATGAAAGCTAAACATTTAGGTATAAAGTATATACCTTATGTACAGTTCGATAAGGATCCACCAGTTAGTCGTTAAGTAGTAAAAAATTGCCTTATAGCTAAAATAATGTTTCTTATTAAATTTTTCACAGTTTAAGATTATATAAGATTTAAGGAAGTTTTTAAAACAGGTACCCCCTATAAAAAGAGTAGAGTATATAAGAGATTAATAAGGATTTAGGGGAAAAGTAAATATATAGAGTATATAAAGAGGTAGTATTTATTATAAGCAATTATCACAATATTTGTTTTTAGCCTACCCCCTACTTACTCCACCTACCTTTAGTGGGCTGTAGTCTCGTCAACTTCAGTCCATTCTTTTAACTTTCTTTAAGGTAGGTGCTTTATGAAAACGACTAAAACAATCTTTATTATTCTTTCCCTTCTTCTTCTTATTTGGAGTTATCTTCGTGGTCCAGTACCGCCTAGAACAACCCCAACTCAACCATGTACTGAGGTACCCAATCCTCAATATGTGTGGAGTCGTAGTGACTTCAAGTCTTCTCCGTTAGGAGGTAGCATTTGGGGTGTTACAGCTCCAAAGAGAGGGCACAAGGATGCGTGTTATGCAGACACGCCATCTGCAGTCATTACGGCTATTGAAAAGAGCAAGCATCCATTTGTGGTGTTAGCTTTTCATGGCTATATTGATGGCAATGTCCACAAGATGGACATTGGAGGGAGAATGACCAATTCAGCTCAGTTTACTAACTGGGATAAGCCTATTCTTACTGTTTCTTGTATGGGGGACAGTAGGAATGGTGGGTCTATTTATGTAGCTGGGTTGAAGAGGCTAAAGGAGGTCTTAACTCTAATGAAGTCTTTAGGGATTTCATTAGAGTTAGGAAAGGAAGGACACTTGTTGGCCGCTCCGATGCTTAGAGATCTTGACTTCTTTCTTAAGAAGGCAAATGAGATCTGGGCTACTAGACCTCCTCCATCTTAAAAAAAGGTGAAAGCTCAACTTATGTTGAGCGAGTAGCCTTTTTTTATTTCCCACTCCACCTGCCTTTAATGGCACATTCTGCTTGATCTAGCCAATCAGCAGATACCCTTATCTAGCTATTGCTATTGTGCCATTGTAGGGTTTGGCAAAAACACCTTAAGGAGGTGCGTTATGGGCGATCATACTTTGGTGGCTATTGAAGTCACTAATAAAGTCACTGGGGTGGTCACTAGTGACTTTATTGAAAATGGGCGCTTAACCGCCTTTCTTAAGAAGATGCAAGCAGACTACAATAATGGCGTCCTCGACGTCACTATCGTAGTTGATCTAAGCTCATCCGAGTCATTGCAAAATGACGAAGTGGAGGTATTAGCTTCTTATCCTTTTGTTACTCTCCAGTAGCAACAGGACAAGTGAAGTAAAAGAGTCAAGCAGTGACAATTAAAGCGATAAATGTTTTGGATATTATCGTGTTGCTGTTTGGCTTTTTTTTATTTCTTACTTCCCTACTCCACGCCACTTTAGTGGCACAAGCCTATTACGTCTCGTCAACGTTTATAGGTAACCCTTACTACTTTCCTGTTGTGTCGCCAGTGTTGGTTAGGTTCAGATTTTAAACACTTTTCAATTCTTTAAGGAGGATTTATGAGTGACTTTAAAAAGACTAGCTTCCAGGTTAAGTTCACCACCCTTAACCACCTTCTCTTGGTAGTAACGTATCTTTTGGCTCCTTTTGGGGCAATGAAAGATCTAATTGCTAAACATTTTATTAAACTGACTACACCTGAGGGCACCCACCCTTTTCATGTAATCGGTTGTCTGATTACTGCATTATTTGGTAGCTCCTTTCGTGCAGCAATCAGAAATATTCAACACGTAGCGTCATTGCCTGACAATGCACGTTATATTGAGAATATTTACAGTAAAGAAGTAAAAGAGAATGGGGCCAAAACCTTCAAGGAAGTGTATTCTGAGGAGGCTAAGCTTGTTCAATACTGGGCTGAACAGTTTAGAAAACATAGTCATGTTATCTGTAAGGAGGGTTTCCTCATTTACGGAGGAAACATCGACTTGTGCTTGGACTATATTTGGTCTGAGGAACTGTATGCAGACTTTCAAAATCCCGATAAGGGAATTGAGAAAGGACTGTTTGCATTCCTTAATCTCCACTTTGCCTCCAAAAAAGGTAAAGATGACGACTTTAAAGTCGTCTGGGATAAACTACCTTTGGCAGTACCCCAATACGTCTTGAGCGTAAAGGGGTTGAGTTTAAAGAAGCGATATAAATAATAATAAATCGTTTCTTACTGATCCATGAAAAAGGGTCAAGTTAGACAGTAATCATTTCTACTGTTTAGCTTGGCTTTTTTTTATTTACTCCACAAGACTTCAATGGCACCAGGCATTCGTCTAACCAACGTTTGCTTTTCCTTGCTTCTTGTTGGGTGTCCTTGGGGAACAATTTCTTTCTTAAAAGGAGATATTATGCTGTGGATTATCACTGCTGTTTTTGGTTTTGTTCTTTGTTTTTGTTTTCTTGTTTCGGAGGTTCCACCTCCTCCTTCTCAAGCCTCTTCTTTTGAAGAGAAGGAAGTGACTTTTGTTACTAATTTCTCTTCAAAGACAAAAGGCTCTTTTGAGAAAGAATCTTCCGAGAAGACTGTAGCACCTTTCTTCTCTGAGGAAGAGTATGAAGAGCTTTATGCTATTCAAGACTCTTTCAAAGACCGTCCTATTCGCCCAAAGCCATATGGTAAAACATATGGCATCAAATGGGATGGCAATTACTTCATTTATGGAGTTGAGGTTGAGTGGGACCAGTATCATCTCCATTCCATGAATGAAGATATTGATTGGGAAGCCTTTCAGTATCTAGAAACAAAAAAAGAATTAAAAAAGAAACCAAGAAGAAACAATTGGAAGAAAAGTCTGCGAGATCATCGTAGATAATTCTTCTTCTTATTGTTTTCTCTGATCCTCTGAAAAGAGTCAAGCATTGACGGATAGCTACCGTCCTGCTTGGCTCTTTTTTTATTTCCCACTCTACACCTCTACTCCTTTCTTCTACTCTCCACTTCTACTCTACTCCTCTTTTTTTATTTCTCTCTACTTCTACTCCACTCTACTTCAATGGCACTCCAGCTATTCGTAGCCTCCTCTATTTCGTCAAGTCTCAGGTTTAGGGGTGTCGGGACTATTTTTAAAGCTAATTTCATATAGGAGTAATTATGAAACGGCAAACCAAAAAACGAGTATCCAAGTACTCGTTGTTGTTGCGAACGCAAGGTGTGGGTCTTAAACCCTACCTTGCTATGCAAGAGAGGGGCATCAAAGTCTTAGGACTTAATGCTATTGTAAATGAAATTCAGGCTTTGGCTAAAGCACACGTAGAAGCTAAAGCTGAAGAAGAAGCAAAACGTCAAGCATAGGAAGGGCGCAAGGCACGAGAACTTGCTAACTTCCTTACTCGTAAAATGGAACGTGAACAACGTAAAGCAAAAAATGCACAAAAAGAAGCTCAACGAGCTGAAAGACGTGCAGAACGAAAAAAACAAAAACAAAAAAAGGAAGCTTCGATCCGCAAGCTTTCTAGAAAACGTTTGAATAGCAAAAAAGACTTCAAGCGAATGAAAAGTCAAATTACAGGAGCAAATACTGGTAGAAAAGTTGTTCTGCCAACCGCTCCTACTTTTGTAGAACGAATGGCTGAGACTAAACAATTCAAAGCCGTTCAAACACAAAGACGCAAAGAAAAACTCCAAGCCAAGATTGCAGAGATCTCTGGCGATTGGAGACTAGCCTGTAAATTAAACATCATGCTTGAAGGAGTAGCATAATGAATAAGCACTTTTTAACCATATTACTGACCATGATGGATTCAATCAAGAATAACAACACTCGTTCTTGGTTGGATAAAGAAATTCAAAGTAGCATTCATGGAGAGTTCCTTGAGAAATTGTGGAATAATCCTGAAGAAGTATGTAAACAAAAAACCTCCATTGTTAATCTTGTAAAAGAGATTAAAGAAGCTTTGGAGATTGATTCTAATCCAGAGGTTCACCGCCTCGCTGCTGATGATATTATCAATGGGGTCGAAAAATTCTATTGGAAGAAAGAATCAGGAGTCGTTCAAGACTTTATGTCTGAAGATGACTTTATATCATCCTTATTTAATTTGCCAACCTGGGTGAATTATACGAAAGTATACCAACCCGGTGACAAGAAACCTTGGTTTATTAAAACAAAAAAAGGTCAAGAGATGTACAAGCGAAAGACAACTTGGGAAATGACTCCCGAGACGTCGTATCGCTTCATGTCGCAAAACTCATGTACTAGTATTAAACTAGTTAAAATGGGTTTTGCTCAACTGGTTGCTTTCCATAGTGATAATAATGCTATAGATAATTTTTGCAAAGAGAATAGTTTAGATGCTGTTCCTTCAGAAATGAAGCACCTCTTTGTTGCCTTGCGTAAAGGTGATAAAGTTGAAGAAACCTTAATGGGTAAATGGAAGCGTTGTCGTACTGTCGATAATGCTAAATTCCTCTTGGCTTTTGCTAAAGAAGTTGCAGTTGAATTGAGCCTTGATGATGTTGAAAGCTTGACTGTTAGAGCAGCTTTTGATATTGGATCTTTCCACACATTCTTGGAAGAACAAGCTTTCGTACAAAATGTGTTTGAAACCTACTATATGGTTCAACCATTCTTTGCGAAAACAAGCTGGGATGACATTTCAGCTGAAGGTCGTAAAGACTTTGCAGGAAATATGAAACGCCTAGCAAAGGCAATCGAGTATGCGGAAGCAGCTCAGATGCGAATGTACGAAGAGTATGTATCTGAATCTGATGATTACAATAACGTAATTGAGAGGGTTTCAGAATCAATTCAATATATCAAAGATGACATGCTGGAGCATTGGAACATGCTTGTCATTAAACAAGCCAACCTTTCGATGGCTGATGAAAGTTTCTATTCTTTGCAAAAGAAGCTTGTCATTAATGTCAGGAAAGTACTTGGTATTGAAGTGCTTAACATCGAGGAAAGTATGCAAGGTAATGCTTTCCAAGGTGCTGATGTGCTTGGGAAGATCTATCCTAAATTTAAAGAGTCTACCTTCTCATGCTCGATTGATATTGAGAAAGGTGTTGACTCTGCTAAGGGATGGCAACTCGTAGCGCAAGCTTGTAAAGAGTTGAAAATTGTCCCTGTTGGTGGAAGTGTCTTTGCTAAGCTCTTTGACAAAGATGGCAATCCATCTATGCCGACCTTGTTGGCTGATGCAATGTTTGACAATTTTAGTAGCTTCATTGCCTACTTCAATAGTTTGACTAATGCGCCAGCAAAAGCTGCATTGTGCAATAGTGAGATGCATCTTCCCATGAATGATGCTTGCAGTGTTGTTATCTACAATGCTAAGTCTGACATCATTGGAGAAAGTGTAAGAGCTTCTATAACTGAGAAGCTTAAGGAAGCATCATCTCATTTTACAGATGAAATGAAGATCTTCCCATCTTTACTTGCTGGTGTAGATGGTAGTGGTCTTAACTCTACAGGAGTCAAGGCTCAAATTCGTGGCTTCGTTGAAGGTGCTGAGAAGCATGATGGATCACTGATCCCTAAACATGCGGCTTATTTCAAAGGCTTGTCTGTAGATGGATTCATTTGTGAATTCAACGACAACCCTCTTTACACTATTTGGAATGCGATTGCTGATGGCCATGTAAGTGTTCTTGATAGTAAAGAAGAATGGTTTAGATTTGTTAGAGATAACGGTTGTAAGCCTGTCTTTGCCATTGAAAAAGGCATGGTCAAGGGATGGGCAAAAGCCCATCTTGGCAAGATTCTTGGTGGCAATGATGTATCTATTGGAGAAGTCCTTGAAGCCAACGGTGGATTTGTTAAGGTAGATAGAACAACTTATGGTTGGTCTATCTTGCCATGTCCACTTGGGACAGGTACTAGTAGCTCGTTTCAGCTTCAAGTCATGCTCAAAGCAGACCCTTTACATTTCATGTACTTGAGTAAGCAAGCCACGAAAGAAGGTCTGCTAGATCAACTTGAGGTAGGTACTCCTGAGTATAAAGCTACTAAGCGAATGCTCAGAAATATGGTAGAGATCTATGAGTCTCCTGCCGATCTTGAGAAAGAATTAACAGATAGATTCTATCCTCGTTATGTCAGCAATCATTCTGAGATTACCTCTTGGATCAATAACATTGTTACCTTCTTTAAAGACAATAGTGTTAAACTTCAAGATCATCTTACTAATAGATTCTATCGCAAGGTAGAGTCTACTGGTGATGAAGTTAAGGATCAAGCTTTGCTCAACCTCATCGACAAGGTTGTCAAAGATCCAAGTGTTAATAGTACTGTAAAGGGTGCTCTTCGACCTTGGTTGGAGAATCCTTCGAAGTACTTGTGGCGTATGGCTTCCACAGGGTTAGATAAGAAGTATGATTGGCGTAGGCTAGTGATGGCTGATTTCGCTTCTTCACAAGCCTTCAAGTCCTTTGTTAAGGATCTGGATGAAGGTGCTAAGGCATGGTGGGAAAAAGCGTTGAACTTTAGTGGTTTGACAATTGCCACTAGTAACCACAACTCTTTGAAACCAGAGTTGGCAGCAGGTTGGCGTGGTCCTCTATTAGTGAAAGATGCCGTGCAACTCAACATGGTTATCAATCCTGAGACCCTACGTGCATGGGTTAAGGGAGAGAAAATCTTTGTTAGTGCAGATGAAGATCCAATCGACTTAGTTGAATGCATCCGGCCTCATATGGAGGTTAAGCATGGATCCTACGAAACAAAGCAATTGGAGATTATGTTGTTTAACTTGTATGCTAACAGCATGGTCCTTAATCTTGATGAAAAGATTATGCTTATGCACACAGAGGATGTTGAAGATGGTCAAGGTGATGATGATGGTGATACTTGGTGTCTTGAGTTTGACAAGGATATTGTCAGACTCTTTGCCGCATCAATAAAGCGTTGGAGAAAGTATCATCCGAATAAAGTATCAATTGAGCTTAGTAAGAAGGCTCAGATTGATTACTCAGATGCATTCAGTGTAGATGAGGAAGTTCGGAATAAAGCTATTCAAAGATATGGCTTTGACATGTCATCTCTTGGAGGTAGAGTTCCTAATCCACTAGGTTGGAATTATGCTTATCTAAGAGAAAAACTTGATGCTTTGATGCAAGATCAAGACCTTGTAGACTTCGGGCAATTTGTTCGTAAAGTTGGTGTTAATCCTCAAGGTCCTGCCGTTGGGCCTTTCTCAAACATATCTGTAGACATTATGTCTCGGGTCGATGTAGAGAAGCTTGGACAAGATGATGAATCCAATAACCTCCTATTCCAAGGCTACAAAACAAGTAGCTTTGGTGTTCAGATATCAATTGACTTTGCAAAGAGAATGGTTGAGATTCTCAATGCAATGTTATATGGGTTGAAGAAAGATGGGAAGTTTGTTGTAGACTTTGACAAAGAGATTACAGCGGAGTTCCTTGAGGAGTGGGGTTGTGGAAACCAAGACCCTGAATACAATGTTGCTTGTGTCACAAAAGACTCTGTAACAAAGTATTACTTCGTTGGGAAGTTTGAAATTCCTAATGGGTATTCTTGTGACAATTATTTGTCTGAAGCAGCTTTCAAAAAGCTTGAGCAAGACCCTAGCATTGAAGTAGAGTTGGAAATGAGAACATGGGGCTCAGTGCTTTGTCCTGATACAATGTGTTTCGATTTCAATTTCTGTTACCACTTTGCACAAGTGGCTATGCAGTTGGATAAGGACTCTGTTTGTATTTGGAAAGAGAGTCCAATGGCAATCTTAAAGAATAAAGAACTTCAAGAAAAAGTCAGACTTCAGTTGAAGACTATGATGCCAAACAAGTTTACTCAGAACTTTGGTATCTTTATGTCTTTACTTGAAAATGAAGCTTTTGTTCGCAAGGTTAACATTACTGAAACCTTGATGAAAGAGTTTTCAAACAAGCAACTAAGCGAAGAAGCCAAGGTTGAAGGTTTACTAAACCGTCTTCGAGTTTGTTATGCCAAGATGATGGCTGAAGAGTCAACACCTTGGGGTGATAAAAAGAAGATTTCTTCAACGGCCAAATCTTTGCGTCTTCTAGATGCTTACTTTGGTGGCTTGGATCGAGACGCAAGAAGAAACATTCTTGCAGATGCAGAAGTTGTTTCTGTAATTGTAAAAGATCTTATGGTCTTGGATCAATGGGCTAATCTTGACGATGCTCCCAAGCAATTGCTTTGGCAAGTAATTGTGGAAGGTCATGTAGAGATTAGCACCGAATTAGAACCCTCGGCAAGAATTGCTAAGCAAACTCAATTGATTGAAAAGTCCGTTGAGATACTTGTTGATGCAAGTTTACAAGGCTTTTACAAGGGAGTAAACAATCATAATGTATTTCCTGCAATTGTACAACAAAACCTTTCTTGGTTACTTGAAGGTAAATCATTTGTAGAAAGTGATTTTGCAAAATCCTTAGAGGGTGAATCTTTTGTAAAGAAACATGAGAATGGCAGCTTGATGTTTGCTAATACTGCAAATGCAGGCGTTAACCACGTCTTGCTTCTTCAAGCATCCCTCAAGTATCTTCGCAGATTTATCGTGAAGACACAAGTTAATAACCCTGAAAATGCTATTAAAGCATTTACTGAGGTTCTTGACTTTTGTGAAGGAGATTTATTCGGAGCATTCCGTACTTATGGCACGGAATACAAAAAGGCTTTTACTAAGTTACAAAGCTTATTGAGACTTATCCCTCATTACATACCACTTATTCCAAGAAATTGGTTTGAATATAGTCCTAACGGATTTGTTCAAGGTGTTAAGGATAAACAAACCCTAGGTGGCTTTAGTGATTTGTGGGCTAAAGGTCTTATTGACTATCAATGGTTTACTTCAAGTAAATGGTTTAAACCAGAAGCTTGGATTCGTAAAGCATTAATGGGTACTCCTGAGATGCCTGGATCATTTGAAGGATTTGATACCGTATTCGAACATTGTGCTCGCAATGGCGTTTCTGTTGTGAGTAAGTCTTATTTCAAGAATGATGGAATTAAAACTCCTGATGTTTTGGTTATGACTTGTCTCTTCAATAGAGGCCACATTATGGTCAAGAATGGAGCTTTGCAATTACAAGACAGACCTGGGGAATCAGGTTTGTTAACCTCAAACAAGGGTAAAGCATTGTACAATGCATACTGCTACAAAAATATTCAAGAGTATATTATGGTAGCAGGATTACCTTTGATTGATCGTGGCATTGCAGTTTGGCAAAAAGATCCCCTTGGGATTCATGGCGAAATCATTAATCGCTTGCCGATAATGTACAATACTAATTGTCTAGGCTTTCAAGCTTATGATAGTAGTAATAAAAAGTACATTTATCCCACTTCTGTCAAGACTATGGATTTGAGAAATCTTTTCCAAGCCATGCAAGGTGGTCAAATTGAAGAAGGAGACACAACCTTTAAAGCAGTGACAGTTGAGAACGCATTCAAACGAGCAATGCAACTATCTTTAATTGCGTACATGGATTCTAATATTGGGTTTAGTCAATTACCTAATGTTGTCTTCGATAAAACAACTATTAAAGATAGGCTTGTTAAGTGTGCTCAACATCTTGATGTACCAAGACATTTCCTTTGCTTTGATAAAAAAGCAAAGGATGAAAGCGGAAATGAGGTTACTCAAGCTCAGTTCTTTGGTCCTGCTAAAGACCTGATTGATGGTAAGTTTGCATGGACTCCTATTAACTTAGGGGTGCTTAAGTCTTACTTGAATTACACTCAATTGTTTACACATGACAAAACAATTTGGTGTAAAGAGATGCGTAGCCCTATGTATCTTAAAGCCAAAATGCCTCTTGGACATTTTGATTCTTGTAGAGATCTTCAAACTTCTACTCATAGTAAGATTCAAAACTTGTTTATGAATCCTTCTAAAGATGGATTTGATAAAGTTTTCCAAAGTATTCGCTATGGAAATCAACATCTTTGGCAAAACTATCATCATGTAAATAGTATAGGTCAAAGATATTCGAAGGCTGTCCATCTTAAAGAAGGTGATTACTTGATTGCCATTTTTAGCAGAGGTGTTTCTTCGATTTCTAAAGCTAATGGAAAACGTTTCTTTGGAAACAAAGGTACTCCTGTGGAGTATTTCCGTACTCAAGGGGGACATTTCAATTTTGATCTGAATGATGCTTACATGGTAGTGGTAAAACGCTAAAAATATAAGCACTCATCCATAGACTTTTCTTGAAGGGGTGTACTAGGCGTAAGCCTAGTATGCCCCTTTTTTTATTTACTCCGCAAACATTCCAACTCCGCATACCTTCAAAATAAATCAACATGTCAAAACCTTTAAACACAATATATATAATACAAATAGTTCCATTATATAACTTACATACAACCTTAAAAAATATAATTATAATTTCCTTACTACACAACTTTAAGAAAAAACACAGTTTCTTTTTATATAGAAAAATATTGTTAAAAAACATATCTTTTATTTTATATAGAATTTTTTTGGTAACTACATACTCATTACTTAATAACTTCAAGCACCTATAAGGTGCTAGTAACACCTTCTTGCTAATGCAAGTTAATTGCTTGGGTTCACACTACAATACTGGTCTAAGACACAAAAGCTAATATTTCGTTAGCTTCTAACACAGTTAGTTATAGTAGAAAGAAAGTGTATGGTATGAACGGTTCAAATTGGTTCTTTCACAATTTGGGCTCTAATCAGCAGAAAAGAAAAAACAAAAAATACCCTTTTTATTTTATATTTAAAGGTCAAAGAATGGTAACTAACTTTCTTTGGGTCCGTAACGGCCTTGAAGCGTTACACTCTAGATACGTTCTTCAGTTATTTGGTTAACACGGCTTCTAGAGAGCAAGGGATTTGAAGTGATACGATAATATCGTGTTACTTATAGACGTTCCTTATAGAAGGCCCTATAAAAGGGCCTCGCATAGTTACCTTTTAATAAAGGTATATTGCTTGGGTTCACTCTAATCTTTTTTCTTTAAAGGAGAAATTATGCAACCATTAGATAATTTAAACAAGCAATTTAATACTTTTACTTTCTCTCTTAAAAAAGAGATAAAAAATATTTGCGAATTAGACTCAATGGAGTGGGCGTTACTCACAAAGTGGGATAAAAGCAAAAAGGAACTCATATGGGCCTCACCTGAGGCTCAAGAAGAGTACAACAAGTCCCAATTCGGGATCTGGGACTTGGGGCAACTAGCCGAACATGGTTGGTGCTACAATAGGACGGGGGATTACTTGATTACCATCGATGAGGGTCCGGGAGAGACATGGGATGTCTTGCTAGAGGATATAGACTCCGGCATGGAGTTTATATCCTCAGGGGTTAACATTAAAAGTATCAATGTTAATGCTGATGAAGGTCCCGATGCCTCATGGCGGCGATTGGCAGCAATCGCCTGTACTTTCTATGGGTACGGGTCTGGAATGGGTATCGAGTGGGCAATTGAAGCCCTGATACGGGGTAAAAGGAAAGAACAAAACAAAAAACAAGAAAAAGAAATAAAACTAAAATAAAAATACAAAGTAATGCCGCAAAAAACAAAAAACAAAAAATAAAAGTCTATAAAAGACTTTTTAAACAACTTCTTACTGATGTAAGAGAATTGCTTGGATTCACTCTAATCTTTTTTTAAAAGGAGAAAGCAAATGAAGAAATTAATCATAATTTCCGGCTTGCCATCAGCGGGCAAATCTACACTCGCCCGTACTCTCGCCCCAGAGGGTGCGATCTGTACCACTGACGACTACCCTGGTTTATATACTAGGGTTGAAGGGCAAAAACCCATATTTAATGGAATGCAAAAAGACGTTAACGGTAAGCCTCTTATCGTTGTAGCCCACGAGTGGAACCAGAGGAAGGCCAACGCTCTGATGCAAAACAACGAACCTGTAATCGTAATCCCCAACACGAACACCCAAAGATGGGAGTTTCAACCATATTTAGAAATGGCTGAACAACACGGCTACGATACTGAACGGATTGACCTGTTTGACGCAGGCCTTTCCGATAAAGAATTGGCCAACCGTAATCTAAACGGTGTAACAGCAGATGTAATCTCTCGTATGAGAGAGCACTATGTGAAAGGAGACGATTGGAAAAATGATGATCCTCGGCCTCCTTGGGAAAGGATCATCAAATGAAAACATTTACTTACTAATGTAAGGAAATTGCTTGGGTTCACACTAATTTATCCTTAAGGAGGAAACATGGCAGTTCAATTCAATAAAGAAACAAAAAAGAATATATACCTAACTAAAAAAGAAACCTTAGGATTACCGGCTGTCTACATTGACGGCATCAGAGTAACCTACTTTCACTACCTAGTAGAGAATTACATAGGGTCTAGTACTGTCAACTTTGAGCCATATTACCATTTTATCAAAGATAAGAATACCCTCCATGTGAGGGTGCATTATGAGGAAAGAGAGAGCATTTGGTGGTGGGATGCGGACATTAAAAATAATAGAACTTATTATTATGAATTTCTCATCGACCCCTCTAAAGAGGAGCCATTTATAATGAAAGCTTTTTTACAAATAAACTGAGCATCTAATGCCTAGAATAAAAATCCCAAACCGCAAAAAAAAGAAAGCCTATAAAAGGCTTTTAAATCCTCCCTTGCTAATGCAAGGATATGGCTTGGATTCACTCTAATATTGTTGAAAAAGGAGTTCTCATGGAGACTCTCAAATATACCTGTCAGTTCTTGCTGATATATTGTATCACCTTCTTTATTGGATTCACCCTCGCATCGTGTATGCGTGGCGATGGGCCAATTATTGATACTTGCTCTGAAGGGGGTTGGTGTTCCAACGCCATGTATATCGGTGACGACAAAGTTGGCAAAAACAACGCCAATCATGTGCTCATAACCATAAATCTTAATGGGCCAGGAGTGGCTCTGATTAAGAGAGAAGAAGCAATATCTAGACTCGAAGAAGCTTTTGGCTTTGTTGAGTTATCTTTAATTACCCATCTAGAGTCAGAGGAGTATCCCCCTTCAGGTGATCAACTACCTGAGGATCTCTTAGAAGACTAACAACACACATTTTTAGCCTAAGGAGGGCTTTGTTCATGTTTAAACAATTCATTCAAAAAACTATTAAGGACAAGGGGGCATTAGCCTCTTTTCAAATCGAACTACTTCAAAAAGGGCGCCAAGCCTTAGATGCATACCGCGAGGTAACTGGCCTCTTGGAAAAGGTCAACTCATGGCCTCACCCCATGTGGATCTTTGAAACGTTTCAAGACTACACCGCTGAAAAAGGTGCCCTTCTTTTAGAAGGCTTGAACGGAAAATTAAAAACCTCTTTCATGGAGGCTCATCAGGAATTAAGACAGTTCAAAGCTCTAACTCCAGAACAAAAATTCTTCTTTCTTTATTCTATTATGGAGTTGAGTCAAGTTAAAAACCTCAAAAATCACACCTTTAAAGTAGATGATGATGGATACCCATCTCTCTTTATTGAGGAAAAGAAAGAAGCAAAAATGTCTTTCTTCCTCGCTCAAGAATTAAAAGAGGAAAATGTTCGGCTAAAAGCTGAACTAGAAGAATACAAAAAAGAGGAGTACTTCGGATGATGATCGAAAAAGCTAAAGACCTCTGGGCTTCTTGCAAGGGTCAACCATTGTGGATCCGTATAATAATCCTTTTGGCCCTCATTACTGTCTTCCCTATCTTGTGGAAGAGCTACGAGATCATCTTGAAGTGCATTGCCGTATTGGCAAGTATCTTCTTTGTGACTAAGTTGTTTGAGGATGAGTTCCATCAGGTGCAAGCCAAAGGTGAAGAATTTATAGAGCAGTATACTAATACCACTACCGCTCAACCCCCTATGGAGGAGGATTAATGCTTCTCATTGCTTTTAAAGTTTTTTGTATCGCTTTTACCTTTAGCTTTATAGTTTCTTTTTTTGTTTCTTATTACAAAACAAGAAAAAGACTTAAGGAGGAACAGTTTCTATGGTAGCAAAAACTATCGGTTCTTTACTTCTATTAATTCTATTTGTGTTGATTGTGTGTGTTCTCTCATGAGTGCAGACGAACATACTTCGGCAATACTCTTAGTCTGGGCAGTCTTAATCCTTATCGGATATTAACACTGCTTTTTTATTTAATTAAATTCTCCTAACCTCTAGCAATTATAATAAAACGCTATAAAAGCGTTAATAATCTTTCTAACCTGATGGTTAGTAATTGCTTGGGTTCTCTATAAAATTGTTTAAACCTTTAAGAAAGGAACCTCTCATGGCTATTAATGCATACGGAGTGGGCCATCTAGGCCAAGACGCTGAAATTTCTAAAACAAAAAACGGATATTGGGTCCGTTTCTCAATTGCTTCAAATACTACCACCTCACAAGGACAACAACTCACTAATTGGGTGCGTTGTTCCGACTTCCGCAAATCAAACACAAACCTTGCTAAATACCTTGTAAAGGGCAAGCAAGTGTTCGTTCGTGGCACTCTTGAATCCTCAAAGGCTACAAGTGGCGTTCAATACACCACTTGTATGGTAAACGAAATTGTATTATTGGGAGGCGGGGAGCAAGGTGCTGTAAATCCTAATTGGACTGCTTTGTTTGGGGATGACAGTCAAACTCCTCCCTCTCAAACTCCTACCTCTCAAGAGAAGATCTTCTTCATTGGAGATGCGAACACCCAATTACCAGCATCTCAACTTACTGGGAAGGTTCAAGCTGATACTCAAGTGTGGACCAATGGAATGGCTTCATGGTTACCAGCATCTCAAGTTCCTGAACTATCACATTTGTTTGTTACGCCACCGCCCCAAGGGCCACCTCCTCAAACTCCAATCAATGATGAAAACCCATTCTAAGATCTCCTCAATAAACCTCTAAAAGCAAGAAAAACACTATATAACTCAAAAAAAACTAAAAGCCTATAAAGGCTTAACAATCTTCATTTCGCTAAGGCAAAATAAAAAGCTTGGATTCTCTGATAAGAAAAGAGTGTGACGCCTCTGTCGATTTGCCATTTACTCCTTTAGGCAAGCCCCCCGCTAGGGGGGTACCCCGACAGGGGTAGTAGATACTTCTACTATTTCTCTTTCAAATCTCTAGAACAACATCTTGTTCTTCTTATCTTTAGGGAGACCTAGTGTGCGATTAGAGAGCCTGAGACTACTTTTAACCCCCTGAAACACTTATACACCTCTCGCAGGAGGCCTGAAATCGATGTTTCACCTTTTTAACCCTACTATAATAACAGGTAACCTCTCGCAGGAGACCTGAAATCGCAGAAAAAGCTATTTTTCCTAGGGGGTAAACACTTATATTTTACCCCCGACAGGGGGAGTAGCATTTTTGACAAAATATGCGCATAAAGTTTAATTAAATTTAAATACACTTAAATACTTAAACTAATCTTATATAAAAATATAGTTATACATAAATATATAGAATATATAAGAAAAACATATATAGTCTGAGAGTGGACCACCCCTTACTACAATTCTACCCCTCTACAGCAACTCTACACCACCCCTACTGCTATTCTATTACTACTTACTGTCCTCTATTGAGTACTTATAACTTCCTATCCCCTTATTTCCTATTCTATTTAAGGATTTGTTTATGTATCGTTTATATGTTGAATCAATGAATCAGCTTGGACCTGCTTCATTTAAATGTTTTTATGATGAGTTTATTGAACTTATTGAAGATAAATCTTTAGAAGAGTTCTTTGATACCTTACATGGATTGTTACGTTGTTTAAGAGTTCCTTTATTTGTTTCATATGTACTAGCACATCCAACTGCGTTAAAACATGCACGTAGGATGGAATCTAGAGGATGTGCTAGAAGTCTTCGTAATTGCAAGAAAAACGGTGATAATTGTTTGTGTAAGAAAACAAAATGAGGCCGCGCCGAAAAGAAAAATGTATTGGAATTTAAAAAATCGATTCGCTTCTATCTATAAACAAGACTTAGATTTTAACCATCTGAATGATGAGTGGTTACATTTACCTAATCGCTCTAAATTTAACTATCCATTCTTATTTCTACATCAAGGAATGGGATTGAATTGCTGGACAGATCTAATTCTTTTATTACAGAAGCAAGGGTTTGGGGCTTTAGTAGCCCAAACCAATTATAAAGAAACTCCTATTCTAGTATTGTTTATTACAAATACCGGTAGTGTAGAGTTTCATTCTACGTCTTGTGTTATTAATCGTGAGTATAAACGCAAGATTCTAAGAAGTAGTTATTATTCTTCGTACTCTTATGAGTTGATGAAAGATTACTTCTATACTTTTAACAAAACTGTTTAAAATGTGGTCAAAAAAACAAATAATGGCCGCGTCCGAAAGGAAATTTATCATGGCAACCATGAATCTACAAGAGCTTGCAGCTCAATTTAATATTGAAATTAACCCCAAACCAATTACTTTAGAATTAGCTACTCCAGAAGAACAAAAACAAACAAAGCAAGAAGAAACTTTAAATGTATGGGGGTGTGAGCCCTCTGATTGGGCAGGGAAAATGTCCCGACTTCAGGATATTCTTCCAATTTGTTTCTACGATCATAAACCAACTCAACAAGCCCATATGATGGTTTTAAAAGAATACAGAATTATTCGAAACCGAATCCAATGTGCCCCATCATGGATTCGCTCTACCAATAAATTTTCCTCTTTACATCTTCCTTATGAAGGAGATGTAATCAACCTACGGGTTGATAAAGACTTAGAGCATCTTGATAAAGATTTAGAACAAGCTTCTAAAACAGTGAAAAATATTGAGGCTCAAATCAAGAATATCGAAGAGCTTCCTGATACATGGAAAGAATCAACTGAGTCATTTTACTCTCACCGTGATCCTTTTACAGATGAAAAAGATTATGGTGTTTCCTCTGAAACTAAACGTTTTAAACGCCCTAAAGTTCAAATTGACGCTAATGCTATCCGATTAAACGCATTAAAATCATCTTTGGTTGCGACTGAAATTTACGCAAACAATCTTCAAAAAACCATCAAGATCTATAAAGAAGAATTACAAGATTTGTATATTGCTTACCTTGAAAATACTCTTTCAGGAACAGAGGTATAAATGTTATTAGCACAATGGAAAAACTTACGTGTGAAAATTAATAAACACACAGATATCACTCAAATTTCTGGATACTCCTCTTCTTTTACTAAAGAGGAGTATGAACTGTTTCTTGCTCTTCAAATAGAGATAACCGAAGCAGAACTTTTACAATTAGACGACAGATGGGGAATATAATGATACGGATCGAGATCTCCCAACTAGATACCCGAAAGAATGTCTTAAAGACGTTTCATCTCCCCCACAATGAGAAGGAGTTTCTCTATTTAACAAGAGACACTTTTTTAACCCTACTCTCTCAAAAGATTGACAACCCTATCAAAGTGGATGGAAGCGTTATGAATTACAACGCTATCACACACCCCGACCCAATCGAAGGAGTAAGTATAGCTGTCGAAAGACACAATTGCCCTCCTATTTTTATTAATTTGTCATTAGTAGATTTTGATAATCTAACTGATGGTGTTTTACCTTTTTTAAAGGATTTATTATGAACAACGATTTAGAACATGAGCTCTTAAGAGCTAGATATCGCAAATTAAGCAACGAGCTTCCAGAAATACATAGAAGAAAATGGCTTAAAGCTAAAGAAAAATTATTAACTCAAAATTTAGAACCTAAAGATTGGATTGAAGTTCTTGAAGAATTTCATCAAGAAATCATTCGCGATGAACTTGATAAGTGGGAACTTTGGAGAGAAGAAGAAATGCAATCTTGGCAAACAGATGATTGTCCAGAAGGAGTTGAGCTTTACGAGCATTATAAAAATCAAATTGAAGGTTACAAAGATGCTGTAACTCTTATCCAAAAGATTAATTGCATCAGAAACCAAACAATGCAAGACATGCATTTAGTTTTCAGTTATGAAGACTGGGAAAGAGATAGATAAAATGTTTAATTTAATGACACATATTGGGCTTTCACCCTATAGCCAAGAACAATATTCTCTTTGTTTGTATGACTATCTCCTGAGAGTCCAACCTGTAATTCAAGGGTTTTAATATGCTGTCTCAAAAACTTACAAAAAGTCTATCCTCTAATAAAACTCAATCTTTTAAAATTGTAAATCCTTGGAACATTGATATGTATTTAAGAATTTCTAGTTCTACTCAAATGTTAGCATTTGGTTATTACCCTGATAATCTCTTTCAAGATAAATGTTTCAATATTTTATTAGAAAAGCCTTATCAAGACGGCTTTTCTGTCGATGTTCAATTTACAGAAAATCAAATAAAGGGATGCTATCAAATATTAGCTATTTCTTTTCCTAAATTAAATAACAATTATCTTAAGTTTTTTACTTTATTACATGAAAATGGCTTAATTAAATAATTGTTACTCTTTACTCACTTCTATAAGTATTTAAAATTATTATATTTTTTAAAATCACAATTTAATCTTATATAATTTTAAATCTTATTTTTCATCTTAATACACAGAGGATTTTGATATGCTTGAAGAATATTTAAAAAACTTCAAACCTCCCGAAAGGTGTCAAAAAACTGGCACCTTAGGAGTGCTTTGTACATCTTTGCCAAATGGTAACCTTCGTTTTAATTTCAACGGAAATTTTAACACTCAATTTAAAACAGCAAGTGAAGTATATTTTCACTTCTTATCTCAAGGTTTTAACGTAAACATTAAACCTCAAAACCAAAATTGGTTAGTCCTTTATGTGAATACTAATACGAATTTTGAAAGTACTGAAAATGAATTATAAATTTATACCTTTACAAGGTAAACCACTTTCATTTAGAAGTGCATTGAAAGCTTATAATCATCTAATGCATACTAATTATGAAATAAAAGTAATTAATCAACATTCACTTTTATTTTTAGAAAAAAAAGAAAAAACCCCCTTATTGAAGGAATATTTGCAATGTTAAATACACAAAACTTGTACAATTGCTTTCTTGAGCAATATAATATGTCAAACCTAGCAATCAATACAATTGCTTTCCAATTGCTTTGTCTTGAACCCTTTACTGAGGGTTCTTTTACTGACAAACAACTTTCAAAATTGATCGATTTGTCTATTAATTTGACAAATTCAGATAAAGTGAATATTGCAAAAAAAGCATTAAACAAAGCCTATGAATCAGATCTTCTTCTTGAAGACAAGATTTATTATTTGCTTATTGCAGTATGCGTAACAATTAGACTTCAAGGAGAATCTTTAACACAAGAAAACCAATCAACTCTAAACGTAGTCAAAACTCAAAGTATTGACTATCTAGACTATGTTAACCAAGAATACCCAAACGTCATCCCCAACCTTGATCTTTATGAGGAGCAAATGTGTTATTGACTCAAATTATCGAAGATTTACAAAAACTTCTTCTTCAAAAAAGAGAAGCTTATGGTCAGGCTTTTTTTCAAAGCTCTTCTATAATGAAGGCTCTTTACCCTAAAGGCATTCCTCCTGATCAATATGATAATGCTTTAACAATATTGAGAATTTGTGACAAGCTATTTCGAATAGCTAATGCCAAACATGGTCAAGACCCTATGAATGAGGATCCGTGGAAAGATATTGCAGGTTATGCAATTTTGGCTTTAGAAAATAAAACTGTAAAGGAAAAACAAAATGAACCTCAACCAAGTAAACAATCTTTTTGATACCATTCCTGACAAATTTAAAAAGATACTTCAAGTAAGGTCTTTATCTAAAAATGTATCAGTTATATGTTTAAAGCCCGGAGCTTTTAAGATTGACTATCAACTAAATAATGATTTGTATCGTTGCATTTTATTGCAAAACATTCATAATCATTTCACTTCTTTTAATACTAGTATTAGTGTTAAAACTTCAATGAGATTGCAATATAATGGCGTTCGTGCTGTTTGCTATTATATTGGTACTGACACCCCTGAGTGGCTTTTGAATAGAGCCCAAAAAAGATCTAACACTAATGATACCACTATCGTAATGTTAGATAGTAATACTTAAAAAGGAAACTTAATGAAAGTTAACAATAAGGTAGACGCCGTAATTGGTCTAGACCTTGGTGATGAAGGCAAAGGTAAAATTACTCAAGCCTTGCTTCAACAACGTAATTATGATGTTTGTGCCCGATTTAATGGTGGGCCCAATGCAGGTCACACTATTTATTTACCTAGCGGAGAAAAACAAGTAAACCATCAATTACCCATGTCTGCTGGACTTTCAGAAGTTTCATCTTACATCGGGCCAGGATGCGTTTTGGATTGGGGGGCTTTAGAAGATGAAATCTCTAAAATTCCTCAATCCTTAGACAACCTGTATATCTCTCCTAGAGTTCCTTTAATTTCTAAAATTAATAAAAAACAAGACGACTATAAAGGTAGCACAAAAAAAGGTATTGCTCCTGCATATGGGGATTTTTATGCAAGAAAATCCCAACTAGCTGGTGACTTATCTTTAATTCATCAAGGCAGAGAGCTTGTCCAGGATATTGAAGAGTGTGAAAATCTACTTCTTGAAGGTGCTCAAGCTTTTTATTTAGATCCCCATTGGGGCAACTACCCTTGGACTTCTTCTTCTATCGTTTCTCCTGCTGTTGCTTCTGCAACATTTGGGTTCAACCCTAAAAAATTTGATAAAATCTATGGCGTTGCAAAAGCCTACCGTACAGCGGTAGGTAATCACCCTGATTTTTTTAAAGACAAAAATAACAAATATGAAGATGTTTATAATGCAATTCAACACGTAGGTAGTGAATTTGGTGCAACTACAGGTCGTAGACGCCATGTTCAATTCTTAGATTTGGATGCTTTAATTTTTAGTATTAATCAAACTTCTACATCACATCTTATTTTAAATAAATGTGATGTTCTTCAAGAAGTAAATGAATTCCATTATTGGTTTAATGGAGATCTTTGTACATTTAATACTTTTGAAGATATGCAATTAGAAATGTATGAACTTCTTTTTGATTATTGTGATGATCTTAAATTGATGCAATGTTTTTTTAGCAAATATCCTGAAGAGGTTTTGTAATGATTTCAAAATATGAAAATAATCAAATTGCTTTAATTTGGAGTGATGAAAATAAATTTGCTTTAATGAGTAGTATATCTAAAGAATATATTGAACTATTATCTGCTTGTGAAAATTTAAATTTAAATTGCGAGTTATCTTCATCTGTTTCGCTTAAAGAAATTAAAAAAAGAGAACAAATTACAAAGCATGAAACTGTTGCTTTTTTGCATGAATTTGAATCTAAAATGATTAGTGAAAAAGCAAAAAGGTTTTTGCATAAAAACCTTACTTCAAGTGACTTGCTTGATAGCACTGCTACTATTATGCATAAGCAATCTTCTTCTACATTAATTCATTTATTCAATACATTTACAAACACAGTTTTATCTATTATTGATAGTAATAAAGACGTTTATTGTATTGGTAGGACTCATTCTAAACGAGCTGAACTTATTAAGTTTAATAATCGTTTTAAATTATTATTAAATACTACTACTGAACTCTTTGAATCTTTACAACACGCTATAAACAGTTTACCTCAAAAACTATCAGGCCCAATGGGGGACTCTTCAGGAATCCCTACTTCATTGCAAAATAACTTTGCATATATTAATAAAACAAATCTTAGTTCTCATAACATGCAAATCATACCAAGATTCTATTATGCACAAATTGTATTTAGAATTGCCAATCTAGCAACTTGCTTTGAAAAATTCTTTACTGATTTAAGAATTCTAGCATTAGATGAAGTTAATGAAATTCAAGAAGGCTTTTCAAAAGGTCAAGCTGGTTCATCTGCAATGCCACATAAAAAGAATCCAATCTTAAGTGAAAGGATCTGTGGTCTTTCTAGAATATTAAGATCCTATGTTTCTATGAGTTTAGAAAACAATATCTCTTGGTTTGAAAGAGATATCTCTCACAGCTCTACTGAAAGACTTTATTGGCCTGACATGTGGCATATTATATGTTATATTTTAAAAACAGCTAATAATATTTTAAAGAACATTTCTATTAATTACCAATCTATTGAAACCAATTCTGGTTTTGCTAAAACTAGTAGAGACAAACTTAATATTAATAGAGAAATTTATCCCTATAGTAAAGCACATGAACAAGCTAGTAAGTAAAGATTTATACAAAAAAAGAATTTACATTTGCAAAGAATGTCCTTCTTACAATAGTAAATTAAATAATTGCAAAGAATGTGGTTGTTTCTTGCTAGTTAAAGCCGCTTTGACTATTACTGATTGCCCGTTAGGAAAATGGAAAAATGAAAATTGATTTTGAATCTTATCTAGTACATTGTCTTCAAAATAATCACTTTAAAATTAAACAAATTTCTATTGCAGATCAAAAAGAAGTAAAAGATACTGTTGCAATTTCACAAGAAGCAAAAGAATTGTTTGAAAGACATTTCAAGAAAAAACAAATTCAGCACCAATAGCTCAATAGGAAGAGCAACGGCCTTCTAAGCCGTAGGCTGTAGGTTCGAACCCTACTTGGTGTATTGCACTATATTTTTTAATTTTTGTTTTGAAGGTTAAAGAAAAGTCAAGTATAGTGTATCTCTATTCATTAAATTGGATAGTGATGTTGTGGGGAGTATGTAATTCTGCATACTCCCCTTCCTTTTATATTTATGGGCCTTTAGCTCAGTGGTTAGAGCATCCGGCTCATAACCGGACGGTCCTCGGTTCAAGTCCGAGAGGGCCCACTAGGAAAACTATGTGTTATTACGATTATTATAATGCTTTATGCTATTGTACTGAAATTTGGACTTATTATGTTTGAATTGAACAATTAAGGAGACTATGTACTATCTATATGAAGAGAAAGCTTCTTCTGGCGGTACGGCTTTTTGCCTAGCCACTAAAGAGGATGTTTTTTATGCTAATAGATATCGAGAGAAATTAGCAACAAAAACAGAAATTATAAAACAATTCATTGCATTTAACAATGCAATAAAATTAACAAAAGAAGAATACAACCTAATCCTTTCAATCATGGAAAAAATGAAAAAATGAAATATTTTTTATTCACCGACCCACATTCGTTGGGTGGCCAATCGTTTACGCTTATTACTGAAGACGAGATTCTTGATGAATATCGTCTTCAACATTCTGAATTTAGCAGAACAGAACAACTGCATGATTTTGTGGTTGTTAATTTCGCTACAGAAATTACTAAAGATACTTATGATTTACTTTTAAAAACAAACAATCATTTCCTATTAGGAAAAACTCGATGAGAGACACTATTAATCAAATCATTGAACCTGGCTCATTTTTTCTCATGCCTGATGGAAATCCTCGTTATGGGGGGTTAAAAATTAAGCTAGGAGTTGTTTTAAGTATGACTGAAAAAAGATGTAAATGTCTTATTTCAGAACTTAAAGATTACAAACCTAGAGCTACCACTAAAACTCCTCAAAAGTTATTAATAGTGGATACTAAAAATTTTGAACACTTAGAGGTATTTAAAGAGCTTTTTGCAGCTTTCGAAAAAACTAGAGATACTTTCAGATAAAGAAAAATCATTTATATCTCTCAGTATTTCAGTTGCAGGAAAATCTGTTTTTCCTGCAAACTCTAACATTGAACCTACAATTAACCCCCAGTAACAAATAACAATTAAACTAAAAGGAATCCCATACCTTTTCAGCCTTAATATATTTAATTGTTTTGGGGTTAACTTAGGCTTTACTACTAAAATCACCTTATCATTACCTTTAGGCCTAATTAATCTTTTTTTGTCCCAAGATATACAATATAGTTGCATTGGATTTTTAACTCCTTTGAATTGCCACTTTCCTATATCCCTCATAACGAGATCATTACGGCTAGACATCGCAATTTGACCTGCTCGATCCGAAAGCAAAGTTTGCCCCCCTAAAGACAATGACATTATTCGAGCACAAACACTCTTTTGGATGCCTTCCACTTCTATTGGCTTTGCACCACGAGAAACAAAGAACTTATCATTAGAGTGCATTATTACAACTCCCGCATGAATTCCAATTCTTGATTTGAATCCAAGGTGTTGCTCTACAAGTTTATGGTATTCCGTTGAATATTCCAATGCCTCTCGCATTGATTCAAACAGTAATAAATATCCGTCAGTCCGATCAATTTCAAGCCCATTCCATTTGATAAGCAACCCCCTGCTAATTCTATCATATAACCGCATTTTTTGACTCATTTTCATATCTCCAAGCTTTTCCGTAGTCTTGGTTGAGTCAACAATGTCTATCATCATTAGAATAACAAAAGATTGATTCATATTTATTTTTCCTTACATTGCAGCTCTGATTCTAATTTAGCAAGACGAGTATAAACTTCAGAAGGAGTTATTCCTTGTTTTACTTGCTCCTCTACTCGTGCAAGTCTCTCAGAGAGCTGATTGTCTTTAGGTTTTAAACTATTGTTTAGTACTCCAAAGATTTCAATTCGTCCCTGTCTGTTTCCCTCAATGGAGCTTTTACAGTCATCTATTTGATGTTCTAGTGCTTGAAGTTTAGCTTCAATATGAGTAATCTGTTTACTAAAAGACCAAAGTAATCCACCAGCAGCAATTATTGCTGGTGCTATTTCCGTAACTATAGATGAGAAATCCATAATTTTAATCCTTTTACTATTAACTAGAGGTTTTTTATTATATCATTTTTTTTCTTATAAAATCTTTTGTTCTACACAACCGCCTATAAGGCGGAAAAATATTTATGAGCCAATGCTCATCGATAGCTTGGATTCCATTATATGGAATATTGTAAAATACTTAATTATATTAAGTACATTTTACAAAGGTTATTAAAATGGATAAATTGCCTCTAAAATCAAAAAAATTCCTAGCTTACTTAATAGCAGATTTAGGTTGGAAAATAGTTCTATTTTATGTCCTTTATCAACTTAAAGGACAATTTGAACATTATTCTTTTATGCTATTGACAACTATCATAGTCGTAGCCGGCTTCATACAAGTTGGTTACATTCTTGGCCAAGCTGCTTTAGATAAGTATCTTGCTCTCAATGACAACCTACCTAAAAAGAAAGAAACCCCATGATTAAAAATATTGAAGTTGAAATTGCAAACTTGCAGTTTCAATTAAACTTATTACATTGTTCAAACAGAGAAAAAATACAAAATCGTTTATTTTTCCTTAAAGCCAAATTAGAGAAATTAAAAGTAGACTCAAAACAATTCTTAATGGATTATTACCACAATGAAACCCACTCACTATGAACACTATAAAAGGTTTCTTTTGCAGCAGGAAATAAGCTATTTACAAACTCGTTTAAATAATGAAATACCTTGGACCCAAGTTCGTTATTACAAGCCTGAAAGAGGCTATATAATAACTCCACGATTAACATGGGCTTGCGGTTTTCATCAAAAAGCCTTTTATCCTTTGATGAAAGGCATGATTCTACCTAATGTTATTCCTGATTGGTTGCTACCCTTAAAGCATTTAATTGAAGAAACTACAAAACAACATTATAATTTTTTGCTTTTTAGTAAATATCGAAATGAAAAAGACTCTATAACCTTTCATTCTGATGATGAAAGGTTTCTAGGCTTTAAACCTAGAATAGCTTCCTTAACTTTAGGAGCAACTAGACCTTTTATTCTTAAAAATAAAAAAACAAAAGAAATCCAAACTTTTAATCTTAATGCAGGAGATCTTTTTTTAATGAAAGATAACTGCCAAAGAGATTACCTGCACTCCATTCCAAAGCAAAAAGAACCAACAAAAGAGAGGATATCAATTACATTTAGGAAAGCTTTGAACGAATATGGGTCTTGCAACTACTATATGTACAACACTTTACAAGACCCATTGCTTTTCAACAATGATTATTGATTACATTATAAGCTATTATCTAGCAACATTTACTGTCACCTTTTACTTTTTGTTATCTACTGCTTTGTATATAGAAAAAAAATATAAAGATGATAAAAAAACTATACGCATTATAGACCCCTACCAACACTTTATTGTTTCTTTTTTTATGGCCTTGTTTTTAGGTCCTTATTTAGGAATAGCTTTATTAAGTATAAACACTAGATATAAATTAATTAGAAATATTATAAAAATAAAAAGAGGTTATCATGATAATCAAGATATTCCTTGAAGTTCTTTTAACTATCAACTGTACTTATTATGTAAGCAAGCTTACTTCTGCTTACACTAATGAAAATATTCAAGTTTGTAAAAGCTTACTCTATAATAATAAATATAATTTAACTCCTCAGTTGATTATTGCAGTTGCTTGGAAAGAATCAAGACTTACCCATGCTAAAAAACCAAATCCTTATAATTGCGTTGGCCCCTTACAAATAAAATATAAATATTGGTGTCCAAATAAAAAAGGGCGCTGGTCAATTATTAAAGCTGATGGAATCTTAAAAGGTTGCGACACTTTTAAAGCAGGTTTAAAAGCATTGAATTACTACAATAAAAAATATAAAAATCTAGACTCTATGCTTTGTGCATACGGCCCCGCCACTTGTACAAGAAGGAAAAAAGATCCCAATTACAAACCTTTAATACCAAATAAACAGCCTTATGTAAGGTCTGTAAAAAAATACATAAGGAAATTAAAATGATTAAAATCATAGGAAAAATACAAGTTTCACAGAAAGACTGGAAGCCCGTCTATAATAGCATCCTTAACTTCGTTAATGAAGAGATAAACTTTGCTTACACTAACGCTCAAGAAGTCTACTCTCTTGCTTTGCAAGAACAAGATACTGAAAGTTTTTTAAATAAACTTTCCTTATTTAAAAATAAACTTATTAAGGCTTCATTGTTTAAAAGTGGTAAACTTTACAAACCAAAGAAAAAAGATTTCAATAAATTCACTAATAGATCTACCCACATAGATCTTATTGATTGGAAAATAACAATCGATAAAATTACAAATTCTATTCATATTGAAACTATTGAACTCAATGAATCTTTTGACCAAAGAGTTCATTCAGATCTTTTTCTTCAACAACTTCTTACAATGCTACAAACAATCGAATGGCCCACTAGACAAGGGCCTGTTAAGGCAACTAGAGGTTGTACCTTAACTTACTTTGATTTAACTCAACAAAAAACAAAATGCTTTTTCCAAGCAGGCTCCAATCCTCCAATTGTTTCATTTGATTTTAATGAAACAATAAAAGAGCCAAAGTTTCTCACTACTAAACCTTTATACTCCTTAAAGGTTACTACTCCTAAACAATTTAGCAATAAAATCTACTCTGTACCAAAAGATTTTTATTAAGGTTTTTCCATGAATGAAAAATTAACATTGCAAGAACTACAAGAAAAATATCAAAATCATGATATAAAATTAAATCATATGATTAATACATTCAATAATATCTTAATGGCACATGATGACCAAGTGCAAAATATTGATAATATTGAAATATCTGCTACAAGATGTTTATATCTCTTTTTTTATTTGAAAGAAAAAGGAGAATTATCATGGGAAGATTTAAAATTATAATACTATTTACTATTACTTTTGCTTTATTCTTTTCTTACTGCTTTACTCCTTCTGTTGGAACACATCCATATAGGTATGTATGTAAGAAAATAACTCATCCAACTTTTGGAATTACTCTCAGAAAGTGTATAGGCTTTAAAAAATGAAGATTGAACTTTATGACTTAAGTGAAGTTAGGGGATACGTAGAACTAATTGATTCTATGGGTTCCAATCTCACTCCCGTAAATGCAGCAAGAGTATCTTTTGGTGTTCAAAAAGAAGAACTAGATGATAAAGATAAAAAATTAATCAAATATCTTTTAAATCATCAACATACTTCTCCCTTTGAACATAATCTAATTAGCTTTAAGTTTAAAGTGCCACTATTTGTGGCACGACAACATATGAGGCACAGAACTTGGTCCTTTAATGAAATTAGTCGACGCTATACACAAGTTAATATTGATTTCTACTCTCCTATTAGCTTTCGCACTCAGCACAAAACAAATCGACAAGCATCCAATCAGGATCTAGTTAATCCAGTTTTAAGTGTAGTCCAAGGTGCTACTACCAATTGGGAAACTAAGGCTTCGAGCGCTTTACAAAGACATGTGAGTGATTCATTAAAACTTTACCAAAATATGATTGACAATGGCATTGCTAAAGAACAAGCTCGCATGGTTCTCCCACAGAACTTATATACTACTTATATTGGCACTGTAAATCTCAATAATTTAATAAAATTTATTAACCTAAGAGACCATGAAGGTGCTCAACAAGAGATTAGGGAAGTTGCACAAGCTTGTCAAAAAATTGCTCAAACACAATGGCCTGAAATTATGGCCCATTACGAAAGATAAAAATGATTACAACTACATTAAATTTAGTTCTTATTGAAGGTGTAATTGATACACCTATATTAGACAACAGGACTAAAGATAGCAACAGATCTGTATGCAATTTCATGTTGCATACAGAGCAAACTTACAAGTCAAAAAAATACAACACAAGCAATACTAAAGAATATAAAATTAAAAAACGAACAGCTAAAATACCTATTGTTGCTTGGTCAGGCAAAGCCGACGTGATTTATAATAATTTTCAACAAGGTGATCTTGTTAGAATTAAAGGGGAGATTAGAACTAAACTAATAGAAAATATAAATACTTTTGAAATTAACTTAGATGAAATCAGTATGGTTCGTCCTTCAAAAGAAGTGCTTTCTTAAGTACTTTTTCCATATCTAGTGAAATACAATCTTGTTTATTGCTTGTTAAATTGAAATGATTTATAAAACCTGCAAAATCTCCCCTTTGGCATGCTTCGTCAACACCTTTTGTAAGGCAAACTTCTAAAGGTATACCTGTAGCCTGATGTACTGCTTCCCAAAGTGCCGCTAATGCTTCAAGTTGAATGTCATAAAATCCTAAATGATCAGGGACTTTCCACCCGTTTAGTTTATGCCCAGACTCAATAGGTCGTTCACCAAATCCATTTTTAACATACCAGTTTTGGTATTTAAGGTAATAAGCATTACTTATTTCAACCCCAAGACCGATATTATTAGAAAGTCTATTCCCAGCTTGCCAAGCGGAATGTTGCATATCCATTAATTGATAAATAGTCCCATCATTATCAATTAAAAAATGCATCGATAAGCTACGTTTATTAATTATTCTAGCACAAGTTTCACTTGAAAGGGTTGCGTCCCAATGGTTTACAAATTGAATAGGGCCCCTATTTGGTTTTCCTAAATAACTATGATAATTCTCCCCTTTAATTTCCAAACCATCTTCTTCAGTATACAGTTTAACTTTTTTCCATTTAATCGGAACATATTTCCCATTATAAATTAATGATTGATTAACTCGACTTTCTTCAACTTTTTTAATACTTGTTTTCTCATCTGCAAGTATAGAAGTTTCTAAACGTCGATATGTTCCAGGTCCCACTAACCCATCAGCAGAAAGGTTATGCTCCTCTTGAAAAGACATAATAGCTTCTATAAGCTCATCATCTACTTCTAAGACCCCGAACCATTGCGGAGTCCAACCAAATCTTTTAATTGATTTAATATTATAATTTATTTCTTTTTTATATACACTCATATATAATTATTCTTTCATAAAAAGGAAGATGTTCATGATCTTATCTATTATTAATACTTTATTTACAATTGTAAACTTTATTTCATTCCTAAAGGAAATAAAAACCCTATGCAGACAACTTTGTTCCTAACAATAAGTCAAGGTGTTTTTGTTTGGCTTGCTGTTGTAGGTTTTTCAACTGTTTCATATCTTAGTTATACTCTTGTTAAATCAATAGCTTACAAGGTAAAACATAAAGAATGGCCTACAACTTTAGCAGAAAAAAAATACTTTTATTTGCTTGAAGAAAACAAAAAATTAAAAGAAAAAATTTCTTACCTTGAAGAAGAACTTCAAGACATTACTAAACAGATTATATCAAATATAAAGGAGGCTTAAATGCCAATTTATAATGTACAAGTTACGCGTACAACAACTCAGAGTTATACTACAAGTCTCGACTCAACTGACGAACCTACTGCAGCACGAACTGCTATTAATGAAGCTAAACAAGGTGGATTTCAAATGGATCATGATGAAATTAATACAGAATGCCAACTATTAAGCCCTGCATCTTCTTATGTCCCTTTAGTTCATATTCCAGATGAATCCTCTTCTCAACCTACAGCTTACACATCTATTCGCTCTTTACTAGGAGATTAATAAAATTAATGTACTATACTTCAAAAGGAAAAAATGACTTACAGCATCATTATAAAGCTTTAAGTTATTTGAAAGAAGAATTAGCCTTTCTTCCTTTCGACTTTACTCAAGAAGACTGTATATTAAGCGGAAGTCTTATAATAAAAGCTTTATTCAAACCTAAAGCTTCCTATAAGGATATTGATTTTTATTTTACTTCCCAAGAAAAAAAAGAACAAATAGCTAATTTACTTGCTCAAGCAGGTTATAAAGTTGTAGCGGATACCAAAAATGCAACAACTTATGATAACAATATTAATAAGCAAGTACAGCTTATAAAATTGTATATGAATCCACAAACATTAGTGCATATTCATGATTTTTCAAATGTATCTACATGTTTTCACAAAAACACATTCTATATAAATGTAAAAACTTTTACCGCTTGGAAGAAAAGCAAGCTATCAATTAATAACTTTCCTTGGCAATTAATTGATAGACCAGAAGAATTTAAAGCTCAATTCATCATCCTTTTAGGAAGAATTGAAAAGTATTGCAAAAGATATAATCTTACTCTCGATAGTACTTTCTTAAACAATATTTTAAAGCTAGAGAAAACTTCCCTTCCTCTTAATAAGTTAAACAAAATTGAATTTTCTGTTACTTACGAAGATTACAATGGTGTTTCTGTTACACCACTTCAAGGTGGAATATTGAATAAAGTTATACATATATTACAAACATATTATCCTCATTACCAACCGAATATCCTTTATGGGTTTTTAAAATGAAATACGTTTGTTTAGATATAGATTCTTGTGGATTTGTAAAAAATGTTTCTTTAGATCAATTAACAAAATTTGATCTAAACAATCCTTATAAAACTTGTGAAGAATGCAATAGCCTTATGGTTTTGACCTCTTCGAAAAGAAAAGAAACAAATAATGATTTTACTTTCACCTCAAATACCTATCAACAAAAAAAAAGAACTAATAAATAACGTAACTATTCCTGTCGAAGATATTAACCAATATAGTTCTAATGTTCAAACCGCCTTAAATGATTTAAATGACCATTTTAAAACTCTTGAATATACATGTACGCATAATAATTTTATTTCGCCAGGTCACAAATTAAATGAAAATCAACTAAATGTTGATACTTACCATACTAATATTTGGAAAAATACAACGACAAGAAATCAATTTGTTAACGTCATTGATACATTCTTTCAAAGAAGGACTAGTTTTGGTTTAGAAAAAAAAGACATGATCCCCTCTAATCCCTATACTCGTAGTCCCCCTCTCCACCATACTCTAAATGCTATAAATCAATCTGTATTTAATGGAAGTTGGGAGTTGACTAAGTCTAGTTTGCTAAAATCATTACTTGCAAATGAGGATATCATTGCAATTGTTAATCCAATGCAAAGATTTTTTGACCAATCTGACCCTGTCCATTTAAGATGGTCTACTAATCGAGATACTTATGCCCAAGCTATTGATAATTATTCAGAGTCAACTTGTTTTAAAGACTTAACAAGTTTATATAATATGAAAAGAATGTCATTTACCCATAATGACCTAGATGTTTACTCTTATCTTCCTCAAGATTTTTTAGCCGCTTTTAACTACTATCACACAGTAGATGATTACAAGTTTATATGCAGTAGACAAAATGTAATGTTAACCAAAAGGACTAATTATCGTTATCGATTTAGTGAAATTAGTCAAAACAATTTAATCTCTTGTGATCCTGAAATGATGAGTGAGATAACTCATGACTTTCAAGAGCCTCTAAAAATGTTACGCCTAGATAAGCTTTTAAGCACAACTGCCACTAGTGATTGGACTTTTGAACAAGCCCCTACTAAGCGGTCTTTTTTAAAAAGACCAGGCACAGTAATACCTTGTTTTTACAAACAACAAGTTATGGTTTTAGATTCAGATGGTGAAATTCAGCATAAGTATGCTTATGTAGCCACACTTCTTGTTAATCTTAGTTACGAAAGATTAAAAAAGTATACAGCCCCTTTGGTTTATCTTAATAAGCTTCATAGAAATGCTTATACCCAAGAATTGATAAAATATGTAGACCTTGAAAAATATCAACATATTGTATCTCAAAGAAACAAAACTTTTATAAAATACTCTTTTGCAAATGCTCAGAATTATGAAACCTTGGCTCAAATGATTGGAAGTGTTCCACACGATGCAAAATTAACTCAGTACACCCCCTTATCTACAAGTAAGTTGCACTCTTTCGTGATGCAACCCCAAGTCGACCTAACTTTAGAAAAGAAAAAAAGAAAGCTAAGTACTAAGTTTAAAAGAGCTAAAGATACTATAGAGAATTTTAAAAACTCTACAACTGAATTAACTAGAGAGATATCTGTTTGTCAATCAGATATTGACAACAGGACTCGTGCTATTCAGAGCTGGCACAACTATATCCAAGAAGCACAAGAAACAATAGCTGAAAAACAAGCTTTGGTTATTTCTAAACTTGAAAAAATTAAAGCTGTTTACTCTTCCTATGGAAACACCTATGATTCTTTTTCTACTATTAAACAACATTACAATGACTTTAATAAAGATTATGACTCTGTCTTAAGAAAGAATATCTCTGAAAAAAAATATGAGGTTCCCTCTTTCTTTAAAGATTACGATTCTTCAGATTATGAAATAATTTCTATTAAATTTAAATATGTCGGTGCTAACAGTTCTTCTAAAGAAATTCTTATTGATAATAATATTCAATCTTTTTTAAAAGACTTTTCTAAAGAAATAAAAATTACACAAGTAATTTTTCAAACAAACGCACCGTTTAAGATTGTTCCCGATAATAACCATGCTAAAGCAGTTGTCGGCGGTCCATGGGTTTGCAAAGTCACTCCTAACAGTTTAGGTATTAAGTTAAGAGACCAGTCTTCATTCTTTGGTATTTCACCATCTCGAAACAGAATGCAGGTTCATCCTCATGCAGGTAAAAATCATCTTTCTACTTACAATGATTATTTGCGATCTTATAGTAATTACGAAAGTGCTTGTTTAGGTGAAGCTCAACCTCTTATCTATAGTGCTTTTCAAAAAAATGATCTTTCTTACATAATTATGGCCTGTTCTGTTTGGTTGAAATGTGCAAATAGTACTGATGTTTGGGGTAAACATTATAAAGAGTTTTTACCTTGGACTGAATATGAAAGTGGCATTACTAATCTTTTACTGCCCACTGAAGAAGAAATTGAAATATCTTTAGAAACGCATCAAATGGAACCTCAACAATATATTGAGCCATCAGACCCTACTTCTCCTTTGCCGGAGATGCAATTTGTTGGTGAAACTATTATTGAAAGCGAAAACCCTCAAACCTTACAAACAAGAACTACAAACCTTCCTGTTGCTAATAATGACGTTTCTTCTCCTCAAGAAGAACAAACTAATTCACAACCTGTATATGTTCGATATACTCCACCAATTTCTTAGAAAGGTGTAAAATGCAAGCAATTTCGAACACAAAAATCTTAGGAAAAACTCCTACTATTATTCTTACACATAAACTTTTACAGAGTATTAAACATCTTGTAACTATTGCTCCACAAGAAGCTCAATGGTTTCATACTATATCTCAAAATGCCGAAAATAATTCATTTACTTTAGATGGTATTTATATCCCAGAACAAGTTTGCTCTGCTGCTGAAGTTGATTCATCCTCAACTATGATGGTTGACTTTTATAAAGAGTTAGCAAAAGCTCATGGCCCTGTTGGAGCTAGTGACTTGCTTGCTAATATGGGTGTTTGGTGTCACAGTCATCACAACATGAATGTTTCACCAAGTGGGCAAGATATCAATCAATTTACCACTATGATTAATAATGCTATTGAACAAAATAATTTAAAACCACAAATTATGCTTATCTTCAATAAGAAAAACCAATATTATAATCGACTATGGGATCCTTTAACAGACACTATATGGGAAAACATACCCTTGACTCTTCAAGGATATGATTTTACTGACTTATCCAATCAAGCCGTTTCTAAATTCAAGAAGAAAACTTTTTCAAAAGCTTCTTACTCTGGATGGAATAAGCCTAATAAAAAAAAAAAGGGTAAATCTTCTAAAACACCACCTTATTTGTCTTCTACTCAGAAAAGTGTACTTTCTCAACCTTACAATCCTATAAATACCACTAATTTCTTTTTTGAAGATACAGAATTTTATAATGAATTTGAAGAAATGTTTTGTGAAATTTATGCTGCAAACAAAAAGTATATTAATACTACTGAAACCAACTTAGCGAAGGTTTTAAATTGGTACATGAATACTTTACATATTACTGAACTACTTTCTTTGTGTTTTTATTTCTCTAAAGATTATGCAAGGCTGCAAGCTGTCCTCTCAGGAGAACTAAAAGATATTCCTACCCAAGAAGTTGTTGAAATTTTAACTGAAGCTCTCTTGTCTAAAAATAAAATTTTAATTAAAGATGTAACAACATTCCTTTCCGAAACTTCAGGAATCCACCTCTCTGAAATCTCTCCTTTCATTGAGAGATGTGCTCAAGGAGAATTTTAATGACTTCACCAAGTTTTTTACGACATGCCGCTTTCTTCGGCCCTGAAGATTGCAACGATTTGACTCTTAACATTATCGGTGTAGGAGCAACAGGCTCTTGGATTGGTTTACTAGCTGCTAAAATGGGCTGGCACTATTTTAGAGTTTGGGATTTAGATGTTGTTGAAAGTCATAATCTTCCTAATCAGATTTATGGCTCTTCTCACGTAGGCATGAAGAAGGTAGATGCCTTTGAACAAGTTTTAAAATCTTTTAACTCTCAAGTTCAAATTGAAAAGTATGATTGTTTTTATGAATCAGAACTTCACTCTGACTTGCTTAACGATATTGTAATTATTGCAGTTGATTCATTAACTGCTAGAAAGGATATTGCCACAGCACTTATCGACAACTTTATGGTCGATAAGGCTATTGAAACCCGTATGGGTTTTACCCATGCTGAAGTAAATGTGCTAGACCCTGTTAATAAAAGTCATTTACAAAACTTCATTAATATGCTAAAAAAAGATGACGAAGTGTCCGAAGCTGCTTGTAATGAGCGTATCATTACAACACTAACTAACATGATTGCATCTTTTGTTGTTCATAGAATTTCAGACTTTGCTAGTGCTGATAGAAGAGAAGCTGAAGACAACTTAATTCCCTCTAAAACAGTGTTCTCTCTTACTTCTGGATTAAAGACTTATGACTTATAAACAGCAACTTGAATCTATTATTGACTCTCTTAACTCTGCTCTTTCTGATGCAGATAAATTTGACAACGGTGTAGACGCTGCAGGAAAGCGGTTACGTGCCATTGCTCAAGATAATAAAAACTCTTTACACAATTTACGATTGGCTGTCCAAGCGGAAAGAAACAGTCGTAAAAACTCTTGAACATAAATATTTAATTATCACAAAAATTAAATACACTATCAATTTTATCACTTAGAGACTTTTAGTCTCTTTTTTTATACCCAAAAAAAGGAAAAAATACCTTATGAATATTACTCTTATCGTTGTCCCAGGTACCGGTGCTCGTGTTGTTTCTCTTGCTGAAGGCTCTACCGTTGAACAACTCATTCAACAGGAAAACCTACATGGAAGAGACATTATTATCAATGGTAATTCTGTATTGCCTGCTACATATCAAAACACTGCTGTAACTGCCAATAGCGAAGTTTTCGCCACAGGTTCTGTTAAAGGTAATCAATCTCAAATTACTCTTATCGTTGTGCCAGGTACTGGTGCTCGTGTTGTTAATGTCACTGATCAAATGACTGTTGAACAACTAATCCAACAGGAAAACCTACACGGGAGAGATATCATTATCAATGGTGGCTCTGTGCTTCCTGCTACATATCAAACTACCTTTATCCAATCAGGAAGCGAAGTGTTTGCTACTGGATCTGTAAAAGGTAATGCTAGCCGACCTACAAACGCTCCATCAACTACAGGAAATAAGAGTGGTGGTGGACGTGGAAATAATGCTCCAAAAGGAAAGTAATTATGGATGACCAATTATCACTTATAATTATTAAAGGCTCTCAAAGTAAAGTATTAGATACTATAAATAAAGCTTTTGGACTGAACTCACAAAAAAAGACCATCAAGCTAAACAAAAAAGAAAAAAGAAATTACAACCATAAAAAAAACTTAACTTCAGTCCAAAGAAAATTATTATCTATTTACGTATCTGAAAATGATAATTTCACTTGGTCTCAGCTTTTTGATATTTTTAATACAACAAATATTGCTCGCCCGAGCAATCGCTTAGTGCATCATTTTCTTAAACAAAATGATTGTACTAGAATTAAAACCATTCACAATCAAAAAATTAAATATGTATGGAAAAAAAAGTAATTCAAGTAGTTGGCTATCCATGTAGTGGTAAAACTACATGGATACATGCTTTAAGGAAAAATCAACTCACTTTTGATTTTCTTGACCTAAAAGCTTATTCCCCTCCAAAAAAGGAGAAAAAACTATTAATTGACTTACAAAAAACTACTAATAACACTATAGTTGAGAGTGCTTGCGGTTTCTACATTGAGAACAGTATAGTTATTAATGTTTCAACAACCGAAGAGCAATATAAGATAAACCAAATGCTTCGACAAGAGTTTTACAATTCAAATCAGCTAAAACAAATTCAGTCAAATATGGTTCCTTACGATTATATTGCTCATGATTTAAACTCGTTTTACTTACTTGTAAAACACTTACTAAAGGATTAGTAGTATGAGTCTTTCTTCAAGAGTTACTAAGTTATATGTTAGTGATGATTTTATCGATTCTTTTTACTTAGAAAGAGAATTATTCATAGATGAGTTACATGAAAATTTTCATCTTGACCCAGGCTCTTTGATACAGATTGTATCTGAAAACAATGAAAAGAAATCTGCTTTACTTTATTTAACTGCAGATATGGTAAAATTATGTAGCTCTGAAAAGAAAGTTACACTAGGCGAATTTACACCTAGAGATAAAAATCAATTATGGTACTTCAATCTTCTTAACGAAGAAGATTTTAAGATTGTCGTTTCTTTAGGAACTGCAGGTACTGGTAAGACGTCAATAGCCATAGCAAAAGCTATTGACCTTTATTTTAAGCAAAGAAAAACTATATACCTAACCAAACCTACACATATGGTTCAAGATCATGAGAATCAGGTCTTTGGACCTGTTCCTGGAGATGTTGAAGAAAAATATGCTCCATACTTAGGTAGTTTTGAAATAGTTTTGAAAAAAGTATTAGGTTCTGAAGGCTCTTCATATCTAGATTCAATGAAAAAAAAGAAGCATCTTCAATATATTCCTGTTGAATATACTAGAGGCTGTACTTTTGAAGATTGTACGTTTATAATAGACGAAGTCCAAAACATGACTTGGCATGAGTTGAAAACAGTCATGAGCAGGATTGGAGAAAATTCTAAACTAATCCTTTGTGGAGACCCTTATCAAATAGATTCCAATATGTCTTTAGAGCAAACAGGAATCTATAATCTTTTAACCTCTGACACATTTTTAGCATCAGATATTACTACTTCTGTTACATTAACCAAACAGTATCGAGGCGTAATACCTGATCTTATTTATCACATAGACAAGGAAATGAAAGGCTAATATGGCTACATATCCAACAAGTTTTGATATTTACAAAAAGAAAGCTGCTGCTCAATTTGTACTTCTTCCCCCTCGCAAGGATGATAATGGCAGAATTCAAAAACCAGGTGCCGTTCTTCTAGAAATGGCACCCTCCAAAGGTGAGAAAAGTTATGATTGGCAAAATAAAATTAATTTTGCTTTTGGCATTTCAGATCTCACTCAATTTTTTGATGACCCTACTTCTCCAAAGTGGGGTAGCTTCTACCATGACAACGATGGGACTGGTAAAAAACTTACAATCACCCCCGGTGAAGGAAAGTTTACAGGAACATTTATGATGTCTCTATCTAGTGGAGAAGCCCGAATTACGGTTTCTCTTTCAGGTGGAGAATTTCAGGTCTTGGGAAGATTATTTACAGCAGCCCTTCCAAAGATTCTTGGTTGGGCATGAAATTTATCATTACTCAAGAAGACGGAAAACAAGCTGAAATAGATATTAAAGATTTATTTCAGTTAATTATCGAAACTTCTACAAAACAAGAAGAACCCTTATTAAAAGATGTAGATAGTATTACAGAGGCAATGTTTTTAAATATGCCTAAAGAATATTTTTCTCAAACTAATTTTAATCAACTTTTTAGTCTATTTTTTTTAAGTGGTTTTTATTATAATAATTTTATTAACAAAAACAATGTAACTATAAAGGACGCTAATGTTTAGCTATTCAATAAAAGTACGAAAAATTCAAAAACAAGGAATTAATTTAAAAGCAGTAGTTTGCTTAACAGTTGACGGTTTAATGGAAATTGATGCCATTAAAGTAATTAGTGGAAGCAATGGTTTGTTTGTTTCCTGGCCATCTCATAAAGGTCAAGTTGTTGAAGATGGAGTTACTGTCGATAGATGGTTTAACGATATTAGATTTCCTGGTGATGAGGGTAAAGCTTTGAAAACAGAAATTTCAGACGCCATCTTAAAGGAATATAACAAATCCGATTCTGCACCTACGGATAAACAACAAATAGATACAGCCCGAACTGCAGCAGCAAAAGCTCAACAACAAGTCAATTCATCTGACTCTAATGATACTAATGCTACAAGAAAACCTCTTTGGGGTTTTTGATAAATGTCAAAAGAAGTTGTTGAAATAGAGCACGTTACTTCTGAAGACATTATTGATTCACTAAAACAAGGAAGTGAAATTTACACTAATATCACTGAGGCTTTTGCAAAAGAGTTTATGTTTTATGACAAAACTTTATATCAGTGGGCAGGTGAATTAATGATTGAGATTCCAGCTCCTAAAGCGGTAGATCTTGTATCTTTCAGAACAACTTTACTTGAGCTTGCTACTAAATTACAAATTGCAAGTAATTACTATTCTGTTGCCTGCTCTATGGTAGACACCATTGGAGGAGGTAATAATATGAAAAAATCTGACATCATGTCATTACTAGTTTCAAACTATGCTGCTAAAGGTGCTAAACGCCCTGCAGCTTCAGTTCTAGAACGAATGGCAGATAGTTATCTTACAAACACAGTATCTGCAGAAAAAGCAGCTAAAATTGTTAAAAACTTTTGGAAGCAACGAGTAGACACCCTACTAGACTTAAGGAAAGTTTTTGAACAAATAGGCTTGAGCTTATCTGTAGAAATAAAATTTACCCAATGAGGAGAAATGGAAGATGGATTGATATTAGGTTTTATGACCTACTTAAGTTTTGTTTTTTCTTTTAAGCATTTTCCTTTAAAATTAAAGGCTTTCTTACTCAAGAATTTCTTCTTAACAGATATACTTTGTGTCTTAGTTACATTTTTGCTATTGACTAATATAAGCAAGTCAATAGTTTCAGTAATTGCTAGTATGGTCGTAGGGACGCTAGTTAACCTAACGTTAATGGCCTACCAGGCGATTTATCCACAACAATTGAAACTACTAAAAGAGAAGAAAGATAATTAAAAGCTGCATCCGCAGTTTTTTTTTACTTTAATTAAAAGGAAATAATATGAAATTTACAGATCATGCTAAATCATTACTGTCTAATTATTATTTAAAACAAAACGAAACACCCGAACAAGGATTTAAAAGAGCAGCTTTCTATTATACCCCTAACAAAAAATTAGCCCAAAGAATATACCAATACGCCTGTAAGGGTTGGTTCATGTTTAGCTCGCCAATACTTTCAAATGCAGAAAGTAGTGGCATGCCTATAAGTTGTTTTTTAACTTATGTTCCAGATACTGTAGAGGGCTTGATTAGACACTCAGAAGAACTAAGGTGGATGTCTGTAATGGGTGGTGGTGTCGGTGGCCACTGGTCTTCTATTAGAAGCGTCAGTGATAAATCTCCAGGACCAATACCCTTCTTGAAAACAGTAGATAGCGATATGGTCGCATACAGGCAAGGCCAAACCAGAAAGGGAAGCTATGCAGCTTACATTGACATTAGTCACCCTGATCTCATTGAGTTCCTTAATTTACGTCTTCCAACGGGCGGTGATACGAATAGAAAATGCTATAATCTCCATAATGCTATTAACGTCAGTGATAGTTTTATGCAGCATTTATTTCAAAATAAAGACTGGCCTCTCAAAGATCCAAAAACAAAAGAAACAAGATCACTTGTGAACCCAAGAGAATTATGGCAAAGAATCTTGGAAGTAAGATTCCGTACAGGTGAACCTTATTTAAATTTTATTGACGAAGCAAATCGTCAATTACCACAACCACTAAAAGATAAAGGACTTCAAATTCATGGAAGCAATTTATGCAACGAGATTCATCTTCCCACATCTCATGATCGGTCTGCCGTATGCTGCTTATCATCATTAAACTTAGAGTTTTTTGATGATTGGAAGCACACAACGATAGTAGAAGATCTTATTGAATACTTAGATGATGTATTACAATACTTTATAGAAAACGCCCCTAAAAGCTTGTCTAAAGCAATTAAATCTGCTCGTGCAGAAAGATCTCTAGGTCTTGGAACTATGGGTTTTCATGCATATTTACAAAACAATAACTTACCATTTGAATCTATTTTCGCTACTTCTGCAAATCATAAAATCTATAGTTTTATAAGTTTAAAAGCTAAAGCTGCTACACAAGCTTTAGCCAAACAAAAAGGAGAATATCTTGACGGTATTACTTGTGGCAATCGCAATAGTCACTTACTCGCTATTGCTCCTAACGCTAATTCTGCTATTATTTTAAACACTTCTCCAAGCATAGAACCTTGGAAATCAAATGCTTTTACCTATAGAACTAGAGCAGGTACTTTTTTGCAAGTGAATCCAGCTTTAAAAAAGCTATTGCTTGCAAAAGATATTGATCTTGATTCGACTATACAAAGTATAATTTTAAATCAAGGTTCTGTCCAACATCTTGACTGTTTAACTCCAATGGAAAAAGCAATATTTAAAACTGCTTTTGAAATTGATCAAATGTGGGTAGTTGAACATGCTGCAAATAGGCAAGAATATATTTGCCAAGGTCAAAGTTTAAACTTATTCTTTCCTGCAGGCAGCGATATAAATTATGTAAATGCTGTTCATGTAAGTGCATATAGAAAGCACTTAAAGGGGCTTTATTATCTTAGATCTAACGCAGGTATAACTGCAGATAAAGTTAGTCAAAAAGTAGAACGTAAATCATTAAAAGATTTTAATACAGAGGAATGTTTATCATGTCAGGGTTAACCCAATATAGCAAAACCTATAAGCCTTTTTTGTACCCTTGGGCTATGCAATATGCAGAAGACCATGAAAAAATTCATTGGGGTACATGGGAAGCAAAACTTCAAGAAGATGTTAATCAATGGAAAAATGGTTATATCTCTCAAAATGAAAAAGACCATATTACTCAAATTCTTCGTATCTTTACTCAAAGCGATGTTGCCGTAGGAGGAAATTATTGCGATGTTTTTATTGCTAACTTTAAAAATAATGAAATTCGCAATATGCTTTTATCTTTTGCTAATCGTGAAGGGACTCATCAGCGAGCATATGCGTTATTAAATGATACTCTTGGATTTTCAGAAAAAGAATATTCTGCATTTCTAGAATTTAAAGAAATGCGAGATAAAATAGAATTTATGACCAACCCTCCCGAGCACCTCTCTGATCCAAAACAACAACTTGCCTTTGAGTTAGCTAGAAGCGTCTGCAATGAAGGCATGTCTTTGTTTTCAGCATTTGTAATGTTATTAAACTATCAAAGATTTGGCAAGATGAAGGGAATGTGTGAGATCGTCGAATGGTCAATTAGGGATGAGTCATTGCACGTAGAGGCAATGACTCAACTTTTTCATCAATATTGTAAAGAAAATCCTGAAGTTGTAAACGATAACTTAAAAGGTTACATCTATACTAATTATACAATGGCAGTTACTTTGGAAACGGCTTTAGTTGACCTTGTATTCGATTCAATAGAACTAGAAGGTCTAACATCCGTTCAAGTTAAAACCTATATGAACTATTTAGCTGACAGAAGACTTTTACAACTTGGCTTAAAACCTATTTTTAAACAAAAACAAAATCCTTTACCTTGGTTAGATTGGATTATAAGTGGTGATAGTTTCAAAAACTTTTTTGAAGGTACTGTTACTGACTATAGTGCAAGTGGTATGACGGGCATTATTGATTGGAATTAACACTATGAAAAATCTAGATATCGACATTGCATTGTCGGTAATTATATCTTGGTCAGAACCACAAGCGATTCCTTCCTGGGTCGCAAATCTACAAGGTTTTCCAGACCATTTAAACTATAACTTTTTAGATCCAAGTTGGACTTGGACAATAACTACTTTACAGAATACTGTCTATGTTTTAGACTTTGAAAAAATCATTGCAGGTTTAGGATATTTTCCTCTGTATCTTTCTACAGAATATCAAAAACTTTTAGATGATGAAGCAAATGAAAAAACAGCAGACTACATTATTCAATATTCCCTATTTGGAGAAATAAAATATGAATATAAATCAAACAGTACAACAAGCTTACAATAATGCAGTCGAAAAAGGCTGGCACAAAGAAGAAAGAACAATTGGAGACTTAATAGCACTTATGCATAGTGAATTATCCGAAGCTCTTGAGGAGCATAGAAAAGGTAAATCTCCTAACGAGATTTACTTTAATGAAGTAAAAACCGACAAACCAGAAGGAATCCCTGTAGAGTTAGCCGATTGCGTTATTCGTATCTTTGATTTTTGTGGATTGCACAATATTGATTTAGAGGCTGTAATCAAACAGAAAATGGCTTACAACAATAAGCGTTCCTTTAGACATGGAAATAAAACTATTTAAAAAATGATAGATCCATCATATGATTACATAAAAATTATAAGAGCTGTCATAGATAATGCTATGACTAGTTACACAAAGCTTCAACACCCTGTTAATAGAAGTAGAAAAGACTCTATGTCTACCTACTTAGAAGCTGTTGATATGTTTTTTGACGAATCTTTTCGATTTGAATATTTTAAAAATGAATCAGGTAATCATATGACTACAAAAGAATTACTATCTCAATCTATAGATGGCCAACCCGTAAATTTAAAAAAAGCACAGAATCATGTAATAGAGCAATCTATTGACTATTGGTGGGAGAAACATTTTCACGATTTTCAAGTTCCTGAAACTTTTGTTATTGCAGGAAAACTTTGGAAAATAAAAAACAGCCCTCAAAATAAGTCAGTAGACTATGAAAATTACATTTTATACATGCCTACTAAAGATATAAATGCAGATAGAATTTATATACATCTAGTCTTAGAAATCCTTTGCTATGAAGCCGGTATACAAATAGAAGATTTTGAACAATTTCATAAACTCTTCTATTTATTTTTAAAAGTTAACAATGCTTTCCCATTGAGAAAAAAATAATGTTTATATACTTACACCTTGCTTTTTATTCCTTCCTAATCTTTCTCCTTTGGAGGACGGATAAGAAAGCAACATATTTTGCTAGAGCAAATATACAATTAATCCATGAGCTTGATGTTAAAGACAGTTTAATTAATGAAATCGAACAAGCTTCCGAGATCATTTTAGACGACTTTGATATTCTAAAACAACAGCAAGAAAAAATTAAACTAAACAACTCTAATTTATTAAAAGAAGTGCAATATTTAAAAGAAGCACAAGATAAAATAAATGAAATCCATCAATCTCAACTTAAAGATGTTGAGAAAAAATCAAGGCAAGATGCTTTGAAAAGGTCTAGATCTGTTATGCGGGGCCAAGCTACTGAACATTTAGCTCCGTATATGATGGACGATACAAACCCCAAGGATTGCCGCTTCATGGGCAATCCTGTTGATTACGTTGTTTTTGACGGTTTATCTGCAGTAACAGATAAAACTGCAAAAGAAATCAATGAAATTAAATTTGTAGATATCAAAACAGGAAAATCTACTTTAAACACTGCTCAGCGTCGTATTCGTGACGCTATTAATGAAGGAAAAGTTTCCTTCCAAATTGTAAACCCTGACAAAAAGGATAATAATGTCTAATATTAAATTAAAAAAAGGTTTAAAATTAAAAGTAAAGCAAACCGTTTACATTAAAGATAACTGCTACAATGAGCCTAGTGTCGGAACTTTGGATCCAGATACAGTTTTAGAAGTGACTGGTGGTCCCACTAGAATAAGTGATGTCCCTTTTAAAATATTAAAAGGCGGTGGTTCAATTAATCGCCGAAAAAAAGATTGGCGGGGTTGGCCTGTAGAGGAAATGCAGGATATTACGCCAGAAAAAAACTATAGAGGTTTCTTTTTCACTCAAGGACATAACACTTCCTCCCCATATGACTTTGGTTCTTTGTCGACTGACTATTATGAGGTCTATCTAAATGATAAATAAAGAATTCATGTTAACTCGTTTAGAAAACCTATTATCTAATCACGATTGGTTCTATAAGTTCTCTGAAGACCCCGCCTACTACAGGAGAGGTGTTTTGAGCAACTCAAACATCAACGATACTTTAAAAGCTTGTAAAGAAATGGGATATGGTGATGACGCTCAAAGATTATATAAAAAATATTCAAAAGAATATGAACAAAGCACTAAGGCAAAACATTGAGTTTTGCATAGAAAACTCAATTGCTAATCTACCTGATGATTTAAAATGGGCTCCTCACAATCTTATTGCACACCCATTAATGGAAATTTTATTTCAAGTAGGTTTAGAGCGTGCAAGCGAATATGTTCATGAAATAACAATACCAAGAGGTGATGATGATTCGCCAACCTTGGGATGAATACTTCATAAACATAGCTCAACATGTATCTACTAGATCTACCTGTAATAGAAAACAAGTAGGTTGTGTTATTGTTAGAGACAAAACTGTAATTGCAACAGGCTACAATGGCTCTCTCCCTCACCAACCTCATTGTACTGATGAGGGCTGTTACTTAGTGGACAATCATTGTCTTCGCACTGTGCATGCGGAAACCAATGCAATAAACCAAGCTGCTAAAAATGGAGTCTCTTTAGATGGTGCATCAATTTATTGCACCCTAGAACCCTGTTGGTATTGTTTTAAAAACATTATCACATCAGGAATTAAAAAGATCTATTATAAACAATCTTATGGTTCTAAAAATCAATTATACTTATCTTATATAGCTAATCAAGGCATACTATTTAAAGAGGTTAAAAGTGGACATTAAAGCTTATTTTAAACATGCAGTTCATGAGCAAGGCGGCTATAAAGTTCTTCATGCTCATTTTGACAAATCTAATCTAGTCACTCCTGATATACTCATGCAAGCTCAAAAAGAATCTATGCAAGATAAGTGGCACACTTATAACAAGTTGAAAGCTAACTATACTTTTGATGATATATATCAAAGGTCTGAAAAATCTTTACATTCTTTAATAAAGCAAAACGTTTCTTTAGTTAGAACATTTGCAGATGCAGATATGTACATAGGTCAAATGTGTATAGATGCTTTATTAAAATTAAAAGAAGATTATTCTGACGTTATCAACATAGAAATTGCTACACAGCCAATAGAAGGTGTACTTAAGAAAGATAATTATCAAGCATTTTTATCAGCCTCTTCAAAGGCAGACCTTATTGGAGGCCTGCCTTCTAGAGATCCTTCTCCCCAAGAACACCTTCATTGCCTCATTGATATAGCTGAAAAGTTTGACTTACCTCTTGATGTGCATTGTGACCAATTAAACTCTCCACAAGAAAGAGAGACTGAACTATTATTAAACATAAAGAGAAAAAGAAAATTTAAAAACAAAACTAATGCAATACATTCTATCTCCCTTTCTGCTCACCCCGAACATTATCAAAAATTAATTGCAAAAAGATTAGCTTCTGAAGATGTCGGAGTTATAATATGTCCTTCCGCTGCCTTAAGCATGAAGCCTTTACATTATTTGGCGCCGATACACAATTCAATAGCTCCATTAAAACTCTTACTAGATGCTGGCGTCAACGTTGGTTTAGGTATAGATAACATTGCAGACTTATACATGCCTCTTGTAGATGGAGATATGTGGTTCGAGTGTAGGCTTCTTATGGAAGCTACACGATATTATAATATTCAACAAGTTGCTAATATTGCAACTACTTATTTATAAGGAATATATGCTTATTAAAAAACAAGACCCTTTTACAGGGAAAATTAATACTTTAGATTTAGACATTACTCAAGATCAAATAGATCGATGGAATAATGGGGAATTCATTCAAAATGTTATGCCTCATTTAAAACTTCAAGAACGAGAATTTTTAATGACTGGTATAATCCATGAATCTTGGCAAAAATATGTAATAAATCAAGACATCCCCCCAACCCAAAATAAAATAGAGCAATTTATAAATACTGCATTTTCTAAATCTCAATCTCTTGACTCAATAAGTGATTTAGAAAAACTCATGCAAGAAAGAAACAGAAGTAAAGTAAATTCAATACTTAACTCCAAAGGTAAATAATATGGCATTGAAAAAAGTTACTGGCATAGCAGAAATCGATATGATAGCTGCTTCTATTGCAAAAAAATTTGGTAAAGAAAACATTATGTCTATGGGACCTCGTTATGAAAAAGTAAAAGCTGTTTCAACAGGTAGCGTCTCTCTTGATTCCGTACTTGGTGTAGGCGGCTTGCCATCTGATAGAGTTATTGAAATTTTTGGACCTCCTAGTGCTGGTAAAACTTCACTATGTTTACAAGTAGTTAAGCAGTATGTAGATACTTACGGTTACGATAGACCTCCAGTCTATATTGACTTAGAACGTACTACAGGCTTAGATCTTGTAACTTCTATGGGTTTGGATTCAGATAAAATGATTTTTTGTTATCCAGACACTGCTGAAGAAGCACTTCAGCTTTGTCAAGACTTGGGCAAGACAGGTAAAATAGGTGTTATCATTTTTGATTCTATTGATGCTGCTCAATCTGAAAAGGATACTAAACGTTTGATGAATGAAACAGGTGTTGGCGACTTGCCAAGACTTCTTTCCAAAGCTTTACGAGCTATCTCAAAAATCAGTGTAGATAATGATTGTATGTATTTATTTATCAACCAAGTTCGTATTAATATTGGTGTTATGTACGGGAATCCAGAAACTACTTCTGGTGGAAATGCCATCCCCTTTTACTCTTCAGTTAGACTTCGTGTTAGTAGTAAGCCATCAAAAGATCTTGATGGTGCTATTGCTATGAAGGTTAAGATTGTAAAAAACAAAGTCGCTCCTGCTTTAAATAAGGTAGCTGAATTTGAGTTTGTTTGTGGCAAAGGTACAGATAAACACTTAGATATGATTACCCATGCTAAGGATATTGGTTTGATGCGTTTTGCAGGCTCTACTGTTAAATGGTTCAACCCTGACAGTGGAGAAGAAGAAACACTCTGCAGTGGTGGTAAACTAGGAGCCAAAAATCACTTGATTGAAAATCCTGAAATCTTTGATAAACTAAAAGAAGAAATTCTTAAAGGAGACTAAGATGAAAACTACTGCATCTATTGTAAATACAGCACATGTAACCAACTATTTAAATCTTCGTGACGAAATGCTTATTAAGCTTTTTAATTTAAATCAATTCATCTTATACTCTCAAGATAATGTTGACTTTTTAACTTATTTAGTCGAAAATTTTATTGAGGGTTTAGATGATTTTCACAGAGATCATGTTTTTGTATGTCAAAGATGTGGTAGGCAAGCTGTCAAATACTCTCCTTGTCAAAAGGAATTACTAGAAAACTGTAAACCACCTCCAAATTTTGAGGAATAATATGACTCATTCTCATGAGCATCATGCTCATTCAAACTGTAAACATTCACATTCTAATAAACAATTTACACTGCCAAAAAATGGCGTTGAAAACGAATTTGTACATTTACATGTACACACAGAATACTCTTTACTTGATGGAATTAATAAAGTAACTAGACTCCCAGAACAAGTAAAGCAAATGAATCAGCCTGCAGTTGCTATGACTGACCATGGAAACATTTCAGGTTCCTATCGCTTTTACAAAGAGTGTAATAAAGCAGGCGTTAAACCAATCATCGGTATGGAAGCTTACTATACCGTAGGAGACAGAACTGTTAGAGAGCCTGATGAATTAGGTAATTCTTATTATCACCTTATTCTCTTAGCTCAAAATAATGTTGGCTTAAAAAACTTAATGAAGCTAAGCTCTTATGCTTATACTGAAGGCATGTATCGAAAGCCCCGCATTGATGACTCTCTTATCGCTGAATATTCTGAAGGAATTATTGCTACCACTACTTGTCTAGGTAGTCGTGCTAGTCAACTTATTCTTCAAGGTCATAAAACAGAAGCAGAAAAATTAATTCACCATCATAAAGCAATGTTTAAAGATCGTTTTATTATTGAGCTCCAACTTCATCATGATGAAGAGCAGCAACAAGTAAATAAAGTCCTACAAGATATTGCTTTAAGAAACAACTTTCCTATCATCGTTACTAACGATTGTCATTATCCACAAGATCACGACAAAGAGCATCATGAGGCTGCTTTGTGTATGCAAACTAAAACAACTCTCAGCAATGAGAAGAGATTTAGTTTTGGTCCTATAAAAGTTCATGTTGCAGATGGCGATTGGATGTGGCGAGAGGCTCAATCTCAAGGCATGCCTTATGATGTTATAAGCAATACTTTAGCTCTTGCAGATATGATTGATAGTGACTCTTATTTTATGGATAAGATGAATCGTTATCCTAAATTTCAAGAAATTCCAAAAGGCCTTTCCTCAATAGAACACCTCACTGTAGAATCTCAATATGGGCTTTTTAATAGATTTAATAGTGAGATGCCTCCAGAGCTATATCGAGCTAGACTTGATTATGAACTGAATGTAATTAAAAAAATGGGTTTTGCAGATTACTTACTTATTGTTGCACAGTTTATGAACGGTGCAAGAGAAAGAGGTGTTTTGCATGGACCTGGTCGTGGATCTGCTGCAGGCTCCCTAATCGCTTGGGCATTAGGGATTACAGAAGTTGATCCTATTAAATATGGTTTAGTTTTTGAAAGATTTTTAAACGAAGGTCGTGGTGCTACTCCACTGATCTTTGATAAACAAATGGCTTTCAAAGCAGACCAAAACCTTATACCCTTTTAAGAAAAGAACTTAATATGAATAACGAACAAATTAAAAATGCTCTTGATTTGGCTTATGAAATTACAACTAAAGGTAATTCTAATCTAATCACAATCTATGCTATCGAAGATAAACAAAAACGAACATTTATTACACATAAGCAAAAACGCTTTTATACAACTAGATCTGAAGCAAGACGAATTAGAAGATCTATTGATAATAATCAATTAAGAGTTGTTAAAGCAGAATTTGTTAATGTAGATACTTGGAAAACATCCAAATAAGGAATAAAATGACTGTACAGGAACTTATAAACAATCTTAAAACTTTAGATCCAAATCTTTCTGTTTTAATTGTAGATAATACAGACCACTATAATCTTCAAGAACATCAAGTTACAACTCTTAATTTGCACGAAGATTACGAACCCTCTGATACTACTCGTAAACCTAAATCAAAACTTAAAACCTACGCAATTATTGGATAAAATTAATGACAAATAAAAATGTTGCTATTGGTTGGATTAACAATAATCCAACATCTACAAAAAATTATATGACTGATGGACGAAATCTTTACTCTTATGGATTGCTTATAGGAGTTACTGAAGGTTCTCAAAAAATTGTTTATAATTATACTTCTTCTGGAAATTTTGTATCTTCTACAACATCTAGACATGTTGGATTAGTTAAGACTAATCCTGATGTAATATTAAGGAATCCACCTTTATGAAAAACTATAAAATTTGTATAGAACTTTTTTTAATTCCTGCCGTAATCCCTTTTTAAAGAAACTATTTAATAAAAATGAACGATCTAAGAAGAAAAAACCTCGAAATAATTGATAGTCGTCTTCTTAATTCTCGTTTAAATCAAATTGATCAAGATTATTTAGAATTTGAAGTCAAAATGGCTTCTGATTTAGATATTGAAAGAGTTGCATTTAGTTTAATAGGAAATGAAAAGTTTTCTACAAACCCTTACAATTCTATTTTACTTTATATAACTGGCTTAACAGACCAATTTGATTTTGAAAAAGCTAGGTCTCATATGACTGGTGGGGCTCCACCAGACATTGACATAGACCATGATGCTTTAGATAGAGAAGAAGCCATAAAATGGTGCATTGACTACTGGGGGCGTGAAAAAGTTGCTAATATTATTACACATGGCACTTTTAAACCCAAATCTTTAGCACGTAGTTTTTATAGAATTACAGAAGGTGATAATGATCACTTATCAGAACTTTTAAAAAAGTTCCCTCCCCCAAAATATGGAAAAGAACCTACATTAGAAGAGGTTCTTACTGAAAATCCTGAACTTTCTACAGATGAAAAATATTCTGCTTTTCTTCAATTCGCAGACAGAATTGAAGACATGGTTGCTAACTTCGGTATTCACGCTGCAGGTATTATTATATCTGATACTGAAATACATGACACTGTTCCTGTTTGGAAAAACTCAAAAGCAGACCGTATTACACAATATGATAAAGATGAGTGTGAAGATCTAGGTCTTATTAAATTTGACTTTCTTGGTATAGATACTTTATCTATCATTAAAGAAACAAGAAGACTCATTAAAGAAAATCACGATATAGATATAGAACCTTACTCTATTGAAGATGGTGATAAAGCTACTTATGAAACCCTTTCCAAGGGCTTACTTACAGGTGTCTTTCAGATGGAAACTAGTGGTACAGCTAAAAGACTTATCTATGAAGTTCAACCTGAAAGTATAGAAGACCTTTCTGCTATCAGTGCTTTGAATCGGCCAGGCCCACTACAGGCTGGGCTTGATAAGCAATACATAGTCAATAAGCTTAACAATGCACCTCCTGACGACTTACCCAATGCTATTGCAGATGTTTTAAAAGCTAGTTATTGGACTCTTGTTTACCAAGAGCAAGTTATGGAAATATGTTCTAAAATTGCAGGATTTACTCCAAAAGAATCAGATGATATTAGACGTGCTATGGGTAAGAAAAAACTTTCAGTATTAGAAGCTTATAAGGAACAATTTATTAATGGTTGTCAAGCTATTGGAGGCTTAGCAGAAGACTATGCAAATGGTCTTTGGGATAACCTTTTAGGCTTCGCAGACTACTGTCTTTCTGGTGAAGTTAAAATTTCTACTTCTAGAGGGCCGACTAAACTCAAGGCTATCATTACAAACCAATCCAAAGAAAAAGTTTTATCATTTGATTTTCAAAACCAAAAAAATTATTATCAATATGTTACTCAATGGCACAGCAAGGGCCTCAAGGATGTATATTCTTATACTTTTAGTGATGGGTCTTCCGTAACATGCACCAAGGATCATAAATTTTTATCTGATAGAAATACAATGCTCCCTATTGATATGATGTTTAATAAAAAACTTTCTTTGAAAAAGGTATAATATGGCAACTCATGCAGATAATAAGCATTATGGAATATCTATTGTAGATAGTCCTGTCAGTATTAATAATTTAAATAATGTTGATGGTGTAAACCCTGATTCAATTTTAGATTTACTGCCCGTTGCACATGATATATCAGATCAGTGTGATGGGCAGACTAAAGAATTCGTAATAGCCCCTGCAGTCAAAGTAGGTACTGAGGAGTTCTTCACCCTCTTTTTAGATGGGGTCCGATTAACCCGAGCAAATCAATCAGGTCAAGATGATTACTTTTTGTTTACTGACAATGTTCGTTTTAATTTAGGCGATGGTTTAATTCCTCCCCCTCAAGGTTCTAGCTTAATCGCTATATATACTGAAGGAGGACTTTTATAATGCCAATTAATAGATTAGCAAGATTAAGAGCTGGAAGTATCCACCCTACTGCTGTTTCATTATCTAGTGGTATAGTAGTAGATCCTGATACAGGCATATTACATACAAAACCTCTTAAAGATGAAGACACTGCAATAAATACTAGAATCGATAATCTTTATTGGAAGGACCCAATAAATTCTAGAGCAGACCTTTCTGATGGAAAAACACCTGCTAATTATAGAGTTGGAGAAGTTTATTTTTCTGAACAAGATAAGAACTTATATATTTATGCTGGCGATCTTCCTTTAGATGAAGACCATTATCATTATCAACCTCAAGAGTGGCTTGATAATGCTGCTCCTAATGCTGACGTAGAAAAATTCCTCATTTTACCTACAGGAACAAATATAGATAATTTTGCTACAGAAGCATATGTTATAGCACAAATAAATAGTTTAATTGCAGAAGCTCCTGGCAATTTGGATTCTTTTAACGAACTTGCACAAGCTTTAGGTGATAATCCTAACTTTGCTACTACAGTTCTTGCATCCTTTAATGCTCTAGAGACAGGCAAAGCAGACAAAGAGGATGTTTATACTAGAGTAGAAATTGATGCTAAAGATGATGGTTTGCGTGCTGAAATAGCCACAGCTATTGATCCTTTTAGTAAGCCTGCAGATTTTGTTATTGGCCAAGATCAATATGATGATTCTCAAAATTTATCTGAATTTTATGAATCTAATAAAGCTAATTTCCTTCTAGCTAACCCTGCTAATATTTTATTAAAACAAAACTCAACCCTAGATCCTGCAGGTCTAGTTGTAGACAGACCTGCAGTTTATATAACAGGTTTGAATAATGAATCAGAAACAGGCAACTTTTCTTTAATAGAAAAGATGACTGTTGATATTACTGAAAATTCAACTGTTGAAAATACTATTGCTTTTAGCAATATAACTTTTAATCAAGTTGAAATATCAAACCAATCAAATCCTATAAAAGTTATATTTGAAAATTGCATCTTCCAATCAAAGGATCAAGGTCCAACTGCAATATCAAATCAAAACAATGAAATAGTATTTGTATTTAAAAATTGTAAGTTTAACTCTTTAAATACAACAATTCTATTTTCTGAAACTACTGCTACATTTTATAGGTGTAGTTTTTTATCCAATTTTGATTCAGAATTATTTATTACAAATTCTTCTAATGTAAAAATAAACAACTGTTTTTTTGCTAATAAACTTACCCTATTAAATAATAGTCAACTCTATATAAACAACTGTTACTTTGAAACAGAAATCAACGACCCCATTATTTCTATAAATAAAAATCAAGATGTTGATTTACCAAAACTTTTTGGTACAAAACTTGTATTTAAGACACCACTTAACTACACAGAAGATCACATTTCTGGTACGGGTTATTGCTACTTAGACTTTAACTGTATTGAAATAACCCCTCTACCGAATCAAGTAGATGGTAGTTACGTTAGGCAACCAACTGTTCAAGACACCATTAACGATGGTGACGGCATGACATTGCCTTACTTCTTGAAACCAATTGGATATGAAAACTTTTTCTATGATGATGAAATGGCTCAAGATGCCGTAGCTTCTGCTATCACCTCGGCAACTCATTCTGCTGGAGCCAACTTCACTTATGACGATGTAAATAATAAACTTAAATTAAATTTAAATTTATCTACAACTCACTTAAGTGACAATCAGCATATTGCTAAAGTTAATCAACCAAATGTTTTCCTTCAAGGTAATCAATTCCAAAATACAACTCACCAAAGAATTGAAGCTAATTCAGCAGATATAACTGCTGCTACTATTAGTGTTTTAAATTCTACAACAAAAGCACCCACTGATAATAGTACGCATGTAGCCACTACTGCTTATGTCACTGATGCCGTAGCTACGCTTGAGGCAGACTTTGAAGATTTAAATCTTTATGAATTAAAAGATGTTGGTATTACTGGTCAAGTTCAAGAAGGACAAGTCTTAACTTATAGTGCCTCTCCTACATTAACATGGACAAATGCTAAGATATCTTCAGCAAACCTATCTGACACTTCAGACTTGATTAGGAAAGGCGATAGTACTTTCTTGTTAAATGGTTTGGCTCAACCTGCTAGACAAAATCAAGTAGGTGATGTAGGTGCCCCAGGAGGGAGTTATCGAGCTGAAAATTATGTGGCTGCTTGGAACGACAAACTACATACAGATTTAGATGGGATTTTTCAAGGTGGAAGATATGAGCCTACATTAATTAATGAGATAATACTTCCTGCTACTGAAGCTCCTGCTAATGAAACAGATTATAATGGCGCAGGTAAAATACAAATTGCTTCTTCTGACGAAGTTAAAGATGGCACTACAAACACTAAAGCTGTTGTCCCAAGTTATTTAAGGAACTGGTATTTGAGGACAGACGCTACCAACTTAAATGATACCAATAAAGAGCTTCTTAGAACTAACCTCAATATTGCTAATGAATTTGTTCAACTTGAAGGAACTAATATTACTGAACAAAATGCAACGCAATTGAGGACTTCTTTAAAGTTTCCTACAAACCCTACTGATGGATATCTTTTAAAATGGAATCAAAGTAGGTATGATGAATATAGAACAGCTTTATTTAATTACGATAGTTATCTACTCGATTTTAATACTAACAATCTACAAAGAGTCACTGCTCAAACTTCTTCATTTTATAATGTAAAAACATCTCCTGATACCACTTCTTACTTAGATATCCCTTCTGCTCAATCTAATCAAGGTGCAGTCATTAAAGTAAGGAAGCATAATGGGGATTTACCTGCTGATGCAGGAACTCTTTCTATTATGCTTCAGGAACCCAACGAGTATATACTTTCTGCAGATAACATAAAAAGAGAAGTTTCCGGTGATACAAATCCTCAAGTTGACCTATTAATAGAAGGTCACACTGTTGAGCTTATAGCTTCTGTTGATGAAAACGGAGACTATTACTGGCATGCCTTTGGTTATTACCATGATGGTCAGAATCAAGACCAACCAAACCCTCCTGTGGAGGTTCAAGTAGAGGCTGTTCAAGATGCTATTGAGCATTTCTTTAATCACAACCATCATGACCCTGCATTTAATATTGATTATGACGACCCTAATCATAGATTAGAAATTACTGCAAACTTTGCTATTCAAGCTCAAGTTACTGCAGGAACTATCAACAACCTTCCTATAGCCCCCAATACGTTACTTGGTGTTACCGATCGAATTGATCAAGATATTGTTGATTTAACAACTTATGTAGACAGTACTTTTTTAGAGAAAACAGATAATTTATCTGATCTTACTGATACAACACAAGCAAGAACTAATTTAGAGCTAGGTACTTCCGCTATTGTAGATCTTGGCTTTACTTCAGATCTAATACCAACTGTAGCTAATACCTTTTCTAATGGCTATGTAACTTATAATGGTACTGGCTTAGTTACACAAGACTTGCCAACAGCTTCAACATTGCAAGATGGTATTTTAACTTTAGCAACATTTCAAGAAACTGGACTATCTGTCGAAGAAGACAAAGCCGTTACCCCTAAAGCTTTATATGAAGCTTTAGACTGGGATGATGTTCAGAATCTTCTTGTTGAAAGAATAAGAGATCTTACTGGCACCTTGCAGTATAATAAACTCAATGATTTAAATATATCTTTATTTACAGGCAATTATTACAGCTTGTCTACCCCTAACGGCTCTATAGCTTTATCTTTGCAAGACATTAGTCAAACTGTAGCAGGAAATAAAGTTGTTATTAAATTTACAAATAAGGTTAATACTAACCATACTCTAACTATAACCCCTTATGTTGAGCTTGACAATAATAACAATATTGTACGTCAAGATACAATTGATAACGATTCAAATCCATTTGTTTTAGATGTTGAAGGTCAAGCCATCACTCTTGTTAGTGATGGCACTGATAATTGGGAGATTATATAATGGCATATAAACTAACAAAGGTAAATAATGATGCGGGCAGGTTAATATCTTTAGACACTAATAATGTCGATGAAGATGTTAATACTCCCGAAGCTCAAAGAAATTTGTATTATACTACTACTAGAGCTGACACAGATATTGGCAATCACAGAACACAAAATCCCACATTCCAAGATAAACATTTTTATACTACGGGCGCCGTTCAAATAAAGCAGGGTGATTTATTTTGGAATATTGTTCATCCTATTACAATAGTTTCTGTTAGCGCTACCCTGAAAACTGCTCCTGTAGGCTCCAATCTTACTTTTTATGTACAAAAAAATGGTGGCTTAGCACCTGCAGACTTGCTATATGATATAGATATTCTTTCTTCATCAACTACTGCAGCTAGCAATCAAGCTCCAGTAACTTTACAATCAGGTGATTATCTTCAAGTAGATATTGCATCGATTGGAAGTCAGACTTCTGGGTCTGACTTGATAGTTTCATTTAAATACTATTCACATCTTTAGGAGATAATTTAAAAATGGCTTTAATTAAAAATATAGATGCAATGCTTTACAATTATAAAGGTGCAGATAATTCAAACAATACTAATGATTATGATTTCACTAGCATATTCACTGCAAACACCTCTAATACTATCTTAATAGAAGATGAGGAAAATGAAATAATATGGTTAGATGGCGCTCCTCATGACAGAGTAAGCCTTGTTCCAAAGTTCAATTTACCTCCTAAAGCTTTTGAATATCTTAAAAAAAATGTAGTAAACTATTTTAATAACAACATGCTATTAACTAAACAACCTACTTTGAACTACTCTCATGATACTTACAGTGGTTCAGGTACTGGTACAGCAAATATTAACAGCGATATTGAATTTCCCAAATATAGCTCTTGGAATAGATTGTCTAACTTAACAAACAATCAGCCACCCTATCTTTCTTTCCAAAAAAACAATGAAGATTATATTATATATTACCACATTAGTCATCAGTCGAGTTCTATATATGATTTAAATATAGGCGATACAAAAATATATATTGTTAAGACATCAAACTATTCAGATTACTCTGATCGTTTAGAAATCACTCTTCAAGGCTTTGTTATCCCACTACATTTTGATCTTCAAGAAAACACTATTATTTGCTTATCATTTCAAGATCAAACCGACCAACCTTCAGATACAGCTGCTGCATTTGACCATCAAACTGAATTAGGATATCGTTTAATAAAAATCGATACAAGTCCACTTGCATTAATATCAGATACTAAACTGTTAGATTTTAATGATGATAATATGAATATGACTACTTCCATCCCTTTAAGACATACTCTCTATTGGGCTGGTTACGATAGCAATAATAATAATGTTTTACTATATTTGGAAAATACCTCTAATTTTGTTTTTAAAGCTGCAAATATAAATTTTACAGGCAATTCTCCTGCCTTCAGTACTATAAACACCCCAGCTCACACTATAGCAACGAATGGCCAACAATTAAATCCTACAATTGGAAGATTTTATCAAGGAACCAACCAGAATAATCCCAATCTATACCTTTCTTATTCTCCTACATTTGATGCTAATGGTAATTTTCAACCTATAGCAATACTTTGGGATAAAGGTTTAAATCTTTCTGTTACAGGTCAAAATCCTTTTAGTGTAGTAGAAGTCACTAATTTCATTTACCCTCAAGGAAAGTCTTCATCTGACTATATCTACTCAGATACTTTTAATTTAATTAAAACTGAAATAGACAATTATGAAGGTAATATGACTGCATACAGTACCTGCTTTATAACAAAAGCAGCTGATGGCGAGTGGTATTTAAATCACTTAAACGTAATTAAAAATAAATCAGCATACGCCCCAATGCTTACTCAGCCAACTTCTTTAAACTTGGTAACATATCACATTATCGATATGAAGCTACAAAATAATCCAATGAACTTAGAGTTTCACCAAGCACTTCAAGTAGATTGTCTTGATCTTTTAATTGAGAATGATAATGCTACTGAACTAGTTATTATATCTCCAAATTCAATAAAGCTTTTAAACTTTTCTAATACTTGGAGTGTTACTTCTGAATATGATGGTATATACACCAACTATACAAAAGATGCTTTAGGTAGACGTTGGGCAACAAAACAACCATTATCTACTTACACCGCAGACTATCCCGTATATCAACGTTATCAAAACGGGAATTTAGATCTCATAGACCCCCAAATCAGCCTTCATCTCTTAGATGATACAATTCCTTATCGAACTTCAATAAGTTTTAACGCTCCTAATCAAACTTATACAGGAAATAATTTAAATAATGCTTTGAATGTAGATGCCTTTGATGAAAATGGTTCTCGCATAGCTGCAGATGTACTACTAGTTATTGAAGGCAATGATATGACTTTCAATAGTAACAGTGGTACTGAGATAATAGTGACAACTCTTATAAACCAATCGTTAGCAGTCCCCGTAACCATTACAGGTCCTGGACATGTAAGTGTCGCTGCATCCTTTCATATATAAGTAAGAGAGAAGAATATGAGTATTGGCGGCTTTATAGATTCAATTACTAATACTGCTACTTTAGTAGTAGTTCCCGAGTACAAGAAGGATCGCTATACTTATACTCCTTCTTCAGTACAGCTTTTCATTTCAGCACCATCACCTACTGCTACTTATACAAATGGAGCACCTTCTGTTGCTTTTAACAACTCTCTTGCAACTACTTTTACTTTAAACCAACAAGATGATCCAGACCTTTATTATAACGTTTATACATTGGATATCATCCCTAACAGAACGTCTATTTATATATCTAATAGTGAGAATTACCCTCATGGCAATTCTAACTATTTTTCATCTTCAGTAGCGTCTAACTTTACGTCTTATGAAGTCGATACAGGTAATTTTCAGCAAGTCACTTCAAGTTACAAAATAAAACATAAAGATTCTTCTACTAATATTTATATACAAAACTCTGTAGATGATTTAACCATTCAGTATAATGTATTATCAGATGAAGTTTCTCAGGTTTCTCCATTGTCAAGTTCTTCTGAAGGAGAGAATGGTAATGGTGGTAATAACAACAACAATCAAAGCTCTCTTAAAGAATTCTGGGCATAGAGGTAAATATGGCTACTATACACTTAACTAATAGTCCTATAACTATTACTAATTTACACAATACCGAAGAAGTTGTTATGAGGTTAAAAACTTATGACATTTCAAATCAAATTTCTGCTGGAAATTTTCTTTTCAATCTAGATCCTCAGCCAGTTGCAGATACCCTTATTGTTACTTTAGACGGCTTGGTACTTGCTCCAAGTACATCTACGGTGCAAAAAGATTATACACTTACTGGCCATAGTCAGATCACTTTGCATTTTAATGAAGATTTAGCACAAAATTCTGTACTATTAGCAATCTATGAGGAGGCATAATCATGGCTAGAATAACTAAAGTAAAACTTTCCGCTGTAGATTTAAGCTCTGTTTTTGCTCCCGGCTTTAAAGTTGACGCCGATGGCAAGGTTGTCTCAGGTGACGTATGGCTTTTGCACACTCCTGGTTTGATTAATGGTTCTAATACCGCATTTCAAATGCCCGCCGAAATAAAATTTTCTAACAATTTTTTATTCGCTCATTTTTTTGTTAATGGTGTACAAGTGCCTGAAACTAGATTATCATTAGACCCGAATCAATCTAGTATCATCCAGTATGATAATTCTAATCACTTTGAAATTGACCAAACAGATCTTGTTGAGATCTGGTATGTAAAGGCATAAAAATATGAAACTTAAACCTAAGCAATTACAAATTACTCAAGGCAAGTTAATTCAAGGAACCGCTTCCGGCACAGCAGAAACAGCATTCACTTTACCCACTTCTGATGGTTCAGATGGTCAAGTATTAAAGACTGATGGTTCTGGAACTGTTTCTTGGTCAAATGAGTCTGGTGGTGGTGGTGGTGGTGGCTCTCCTTTTTCTGAGAATGTTTTACCTTCCGCATCTGATACTTACGATTTAGGCTCCTCTAGCGCAGAATGGAAAGACCTTTACTTAGGTGATGATTCTGTTATTTACTTAGGTAACGACCAAGATGTTCAGTTAAAACATAGTCCTGATGAAGGAGTCATATTAGATATGACTTCTGCAGGCGGCTATGAGCCTAAGTTTATAATGGAATCTAACAACACTTCTAATACTGGTCCAACCATTTATGGAAAGCACCAAACTACAGATCCAGATCCTGGAGACCGTGTTCTTAGAATTTGGGGAACTGGTAGGAGAATAGGCTCTACTAATCCTCAAAATTATGGTGCTATTGACATCATTAGTCAAAATGTAACGAGTTCTGCTCCAAGAGGACAGATTACATTCTTATGTCAAGGCTCTTCAAACTTTCAAGAAGGTTTAAGAATATATTGTGATGCTACTGCAACTGCCACTCCAAAAGTAAGAATCTCAGATGCATTTGATTTGCCAAATGCAGATGGTAACGCTAATCAAGTTCTTCAAACTGATGGAAGTGGAGCAGTTACTTGGGCTACTGTTTCTTCTGGAAGCACTGATTCAATTAGCGATTCTGATGGTGATACAAAAATTCAAGTTGAAGAATCTTCTGATGAAGATAAAATTAGATTTGATACTGCTGGAACAGAACGCATGATTATTGCTGATGACGGCAAGGTTGGCATTGGAACTTCAACTCCAAGCCATGCTCTAGATATCAGCGGTGATTTAAGAGTACGAGGCAATGATATTCGAGATAATAGTGGCAATCCTGCTATTACTATGGATGGTAGTGCTCAGGTTACCATCCCTAACGACCTTACACTTGGAAATGATTTAAAACTTCTCTCAGATTCATCAAAAATATATTTTGGTGCAGATTCTGATGTTAATCTTAGTCACAACCATAATGATGGTTTTACTCTTGAAATGGGTGGGACAAACTATTCAGGAGATCCAAAATTCATTATATATAGTACATACACGGCTGGAAATGGTGGGTCTACTCTTGAGATGTATCATAACAGTGCCTCTCCAGCTAATAACGATGTTTTAGGATCACTTTCAGCGCGGGGTAAAAATTCGGGAGGAGGCACCCATATGTATGGCCTCCTAGATCTTGAAATTAAAGATGTTACAGATGGTTCTGAAGCTGGTGCTCTTCAATTTTATGCGGCCACAAATGGACTATCTGTAACAGGTGCATCTCAATCAAGCTGTTTAGGACTTACCATAAGAGGCAATGCATCAGGTCATCTTTTAACACAAATACCTTTGCATGATGGGGCAAATTCTGGATTAATGCTAGGTACTACTTTAGTGACTTCAACTGCTGCAGAGTTAAATAAACTAGATGGTGCTACAGTTACAACTGCAGAAATCAACTTATTAGATGGTGACACTTCAGTAGGATCTTCAAGCCCAATTGCTGATGGTGATGGATTTATTATTAATGATGTATCTAGCGGAACTACGAAGTTAATTCCAGCTACTGATTTAAAGACTTATGCTAGTAGTGGCGGTGGAGCGTCTAGACCTTCGGTAACTGAAATCACAAGCACACCCTTAACTATTTCAAGTCCTGCTTCAAGCGTACTTGAACTAGTTTATGTATGTGATTCAGGTGCTGCCGTTGTAACGCTTCCTACTGCCATAGGTAACGAAGGGCTAAAAGTTCAAGTTAAAAATAGAATTGCTTCTGCGATTACAGTCAATGCTCCAAATCCAGGTTCTCAACAAACTATAGACGGCTCAAACTCTATTTCAATTGCTACTCAATATGAAAGTCTTACTTTTATTTCTGATAATGCTAATTGGAATATAATCTAATAACTTGATTGCATCATTTTTTGATGCATCAAGCTTACTAGAACGATCTTAACACAAGTAAGCTTACTAGGATACTTATGACATATTTAGCAAGAACAGAAAAATTACAAAATTATGTTCATAATGTCGATACAAGTTTCGCAGCAGAAGGTCCACCCTGGACTGCTGCTTCTAATTCAAAAATTATTACTACAGCAGTTGAATTATATCAAGGAACAGAAGTTGCATATACGCCTACTTCAGGTGCAACAAATGTTGTCTATGAATGCGATTTTACTGCACAACACACCCCTGATGGATCTAAATCTCATATGAATACAAGACTACAATATTCAGATGATGATGGCTCTTCTTGGAATGATATCAATGGTTGTACACTTTACTTAGGAACTGAGTTGACATCAGGTAGTACTGATTATGATTGGCTTGTTTTTAACTTATCTTTTATAATAGACACTTGGTCAGGAGAAAGAAAGTTAAGACTTGCAGGTCGATCTGATACTACTAGTGATGAATATATAATCGGTAGAAGCTATAATGCAAACCAAACAGAAGGACCGGGATCTTGCCCACATGTCTCTATTTATTCAATAGTATAGGTATTTAAAATGACATTTACAAGACACAAATTTTCTCTTTTTCAATCCACTAATAATCCTTCAGCACAAACATGGACAGGATCTAATGTTGACTGGGAAGTTATTTCAGGATCAACTTGTGAAATCAACTCAAAAATGCCAAGCCCAACAATTGTATATAAGTTTAATTTTTACTTAAGAGACAATGGTGAAAGACCTATATTAAATGTAAAGTTACAAAAAAGTAGTGACAATTTTAGTTCTAGTATTGTAGACATGTCAGGCTATCAAGTTTCATTTTGTGGAGAAACGAGTCAAGCAAATGATTATCACAGATTAACCTGTCCAATATTTTTCGTAATTGACAATTTCGATTTAAATTATTTAAGGCTTGTAGGACGACCTTATAACACCAATTCCAATGGTTTGAAACTACATAGATCTACAGATTGGGACAACAGTAGTTCAGCAGACGTTTATTACAATCCTACACTTATGGTTTTTGAGGTTTAAAAAATGACTTACATAACACACTCTATTTTGAAAAATCCAAAGGCTATAACAACTGTCAACTCTTCGATGCAGGATACAGGAAGTACTAAAAATACATTCTTAACTATAAATGGTTCTGAAATCACCTATACGCCATCAGCAGATGCATCAAAAGTTGTCTATGAGATAAGTTTTTACGCAAAGAAATTTTCAGACTATACTCTCAGTGTATTACACTTAGAAAAATACGATGGAAGCTCATGGTCAGAAATAAATGAAAAGTTTAGAAAGACCTTTGGAAACGGTGTATATCAAACCCAGTCGCATAGATGGTACTTGCATTTTAGATATGTTTTGCCTACATGGAGTGGTGCAAAACAATTAAGACTTAGAATTTCTCCAACCCACAACAATTACAATCTAGAGTTACATAAAGAAGAGTATTTCGAGGGCGGCCCATCTACTTTTTACATTAATACTAATTTGCTAATGTATTCAATATAAAACATTTTCATCACAGAAGGCTATCTCCATGAGTTTTAAAAATCAACGTTCTTATGTAAAATGTAGAATTACCAATAAAGTTGATTCCGGATCTCTTGATCCCACTTACCCAACAACTGCAATCGGTTTAGTTTTAGCAAGTGATTTTAACGGATCAGATATTACTGTAAGCTTAAGAGCATTGTCAACATCAGGAAACGCAACATATCCTGCACAACTTGCAGGCTCTAATAATAGTAGAATGGTAACTGCTATATTAAAAGTTTTACAGAACTAGTTTTTAGGATTTATTAAGGAATTTTTATGAGTTTTAAACCAAGCTTTGATTTAGAAAAACACATTTATGTTTTAGGTGCATTAGAAACTACAACTACAAGCACTCCATACAAGCCAGTACAAAAAATGTACTTGACAGGTGCTACTGTCACCTTGAATACTCCTCCTGCTGGGTCTGGGTCTACTGTTGTTAAGTTGATTAGAAATAATGACCCAACTAATGTAATATATACAGCAACATTTAATGCTAATGATAGCACTGTTAATATTACTAGCAGTGCTATTCTTAATGCTACTGATAATATGAGTTTGAATATTTCAAGTGTAGCTAGCACTAACCCAGGTTCAGATTTAATTTTTAAATTAACTTACCATAATTAAAGGATATTACTATGCAAGTCGTTGTAGAAGGAAGAGGCACCCATACCCTTTCGCTGGCTCAAGGTTCTCTTAGAGTAGAGCTAGATGGAAAAATAATACTTTCCACTATTGGAAACCCTACTAAAGCAGACAATCCTGCTTTTGAAACTATTGAAAATGCACATGCATATTTTATGACTCTTCCTATTTCTCAACCCGTTGAACCAATTTCAGAAGAGGATGCTAATAATGGCTAAGATTAAAACAGAAAGATTTAAAAGATTCGGAACTAGCAACTTTCACGTTAGTCGAACTAGTTGTGGCGTAGTTATATCTCCGGATGAAAATACAATTTGGGTTGGTGACACTGCACTAGATTACGACTCTATGAGCCCTCTCTTTAAGAGAGAGTGCGCAGCTTTATTTAAATTCGCAGGGCATAATCAAACTTTTTCTAGATTGGCTTTGATATCTAATAGACCTACTGCCCACAGTGGGCGTGCTACTTTTTATAACGATATGGGTAACTCTACTATAATCTCTTCTGGCTTGCATGAATCTAATTTATCTTACAATCGCAATCTTGATAAAACGAACAGAGCCTTAAAAGGAAGACTTTATTCGTTTAATGATAGTGGTGGAAATGCTCACAATATAATTTTCTTTACCCTACCTCAAGGAAGCAATACAGGTAGGTGCTACGCTATCTTTTTTGAAGGTAACGATATTAGCAATCCTACAAATATTATTTGTAAAGATTTTGGTGCGATGGGCAATGCTGTGGCTTATGCCTTTTACCCTGTCCATGTAGATGTTGCCAATAAGATTATTTATACAGTAGGTGTTTACGAATATAATCACTCGTCAGCTGGCGATGAGTTTATGGGCACCGTTATGTGCACTCACACTTTTACTACCGCCCCCGTTGATGGCTCTTTAAGTTTAAGTGATAATACCGGTATCTCTGCTAGTATATCAAATCATAAAATGCGATTGGGGTTAGCCCAATCTACTTTTTGGTGTGGTCTAAACAGCTCAAATGAAAGTTGTTTTTTAACTATTGTTGAAAATGAATTTTCTCCTAATAATGGTAGTGTCCAAAGGACACCTACTAACGCTACTAAAACTTCAAAAGGTCGTTATATTTTTTGGAAATATATCCCTTCCTCCTCTACTACAACAATAATTGCAGATTTAAAAGGAACTGAAGGTTTTGTAGGTAACGCCTCTCTTTCGACAGATATTGTAGATGACTATTTCGCAATGCATTCTCCCTCCCATTGGGAGCCTAGCCCTATTTCAGGTGAAACCAATGTATGTTATGCCTACACTTGTGGCTTTAATGCCACAAGTGGAGACATGAGCATCCTTCGTCTAAAATGGGATAAAGGTGCTGACACTTTTGCTGTGACTCCTTGCACTCTTACTTTGGATTCTGGGGATTCTATAACTGATTACATCACTTATGCTCAGCTAACAACAGGTCACTACAATCTCTATTTTCGTTTAAATTGTCTGCTTACTAAAAAAAGTGACAATTATTACTTAAGCGTTTTTTATACTCATGGAACTGATCCCCTTGTAGTATACAACTCAGCTCAAACTTTAAAAAACATGACTTCTTTTTCTATAAACTCTGCCAACTTTACTGCACTAACTTATCACTCCTCTACAGGTTTTCCTGCTTTAGACTGCGTCACCTTGAACTCTGACAATACCAAGATTGCCTCTATTGAGCAAGGCCATGCTAAAACTTGGAACTGGGACAACACTAATGGATTTACCACAGATACTTCAGAAAGCGGTGCTTTCATGGCTGTATCGCGAGATCCTAGTGGGCGTATCTGGGGCGTTTCCACGGATAGTTCTGATTTAGCTGCAATGGCAGATGACCCCAATTTACAATCTGGCATGGCTACAGCCTATAAGCTTTGCACTTTAAATCTTCATTTGTTAAATAGTGATCTACCTAATACTGTTAGTGTGGTATTCCAAGACGCTACAATTACTTATACAGGTACAAACCTTAGTAAGAATTTATTAGTAAATGCTTACGATACAAATAGTAGTAGAATTGCTAAGAGTGTAGAGTTGAAAATTACTGGTGGCAACGCAGTCTTCACTTCTAATTCAAGTACTGCACTTACTGTCACTACAAGCACAAGTGCAGACACTACTGTAGCATTAACTATTAGTGGTGCAGGCTTTATTAACATTTCTGCTTCATTTAATATTTAGGAGGCTGTTTTGGCTCTTCACGGCTTTGTTGACACTATCACTACAGACGTACAAATCCTTGTTAAGGATAATTCAACCGACACCACTACATCAAAGTCTATGACTACAGGCTTACTAGTCCAGGTCCAGCCTGTAGTCACTTCAGGAAAAGTAGCTCTTTTTAATACTGGTATTAGCGTTAAATCAAACAGTTCAGTTCAAACTTCTACTTCTTATCTTCCTGCTTTTATTCGTAAGAAGATAGATTCGAACAATTCCGATTTTAACTTAGAACTTTCAGTTACTGGTGGAGAGTCTAAAGTTGCTGTTCATGCACCAACTACCTCAGTATTTAAAAGCAATTTTGTTTGGGTTTGATATTATTACCCTAATATGGATTTCTACATTATCTTAACGCTATTATTTAGAATAGCATTAAACTATTATTTAATATAACTTGAAATATTTCATTTCAATTGCAATTATCAAAAATGATAATACAAATTATAAAGTCTTTTATCTTGAAGGAGAACATTCATGGCTTTAATTAAAGGAAAACAGTTAAGTCAAAATTCAGTATCTTTAAATCGACTAGCTCTTGCAAGTGAAGCTGAAGTTCTAGTTGCTAATGCATCAGGTCAATTAACTGCAGTGTCGATGTCTGGTGATGTAGCTGTTGTAGCTAGTGGTCAAACTACTGTCCAAGCTAATGCTATTACTGCTTCTAAAGTATCTGATGGCGCAATTACTTTTGCAAAACTTAATGCTTCTGGAATTTCTTCCGACCTTTCTTCTAGTGCAACTGCAACTGAACTAGCAAGAGCTGATGCAGCAAAAACTTATGCTGATGGTCGTTACACTGCTGCTACCCAATATGCTGATTCAGTAGCCCAAGGCCTTGATGTAAAAGATTCTGTTGCTATTGCAACTACAGCTGCACTAGAAGCATGTACTTATGCTAATGGTTCTTCTGGCGTTGGAGCAACTCTTACTAAAAATGCAAATGGTGCTTTTCCTCAAATTGAAGGACAAACTCTTTCAACAGTTGGTGATCGAATCCTTGTTAAAAACCAAGGTACTGCTGCTCAAAATGGTATTTATAAGCTCACTACTGTAGGTGATGGTTCTAATGCTTGGGTACTTACTCGTGATACTGATGCTGATACTTCTGCAAAATTGAATGCAGGTGCATTTACCTTCATTGAAAAAGGGACAACTAATGCTGACACCGGTTGGGTATGTACAACTGACGGTGCAATAACTATTGGAACTACTGCTCTTGCTTTTTCTCAATTTAGTGGTGGCGGTACTGTTACCGCTGGTACTGGACTTAGCAAAACTGGCAACCAACTTGATCTTGATTTGCATTCTTTAACAGATGTCGCTTCAGCAATTGCTCAAGACTCTATTGCTATTATAGACGGTAGTGATTCAAACAACCTTAAGAAAACCACTATGGTAAGTTTAGCAACAGGATTGGCTGTTGCTATGGCTGGTGGAGGTATTACATCTCAAGGTGGAGGTATTATTTCTGCTCCTAGAATGGCTTCCGGAGATCAATTTGAAACTCCATCTGCAACTTCAAATGATGGTGATACTTCTGGTGTTACTATCGCTGCTGCTCCTGCTGGAATGGTTAACGTTGTTGTTAATGGAATTATGCAAGAACTTGGTCAAGGTGTTAAAACTAAAGACTGCTTCTTCTCTGCTGATGGTGGTACAACTGCTAGAGCTCTTACTGCAATCGCAGCTAACGATACTCTTTATTGGAATGGCTCTGTAGCCGGATTCCAACTCGATGTAAACGATAGAATTACTTTAACTTATGAATTGAAATAAAATTACTAGTTAAAATAATATAAAATTTAATCTTGTTTTTTAAGTGGGTTTTTTCTTTAATAGAAAACTCCCACTTTTTTATTAAAAGGAAATTAATGAAAATTGTTAATAAGAAATATATTGGTAAAAAACCAGTATATGATATTGGAGTTGCCTCCTTAGAAGGCAACCATAATTTTGTTTTAGAAAATGGTTTAGTAGCTTCTAACTGTTTCAACAAGGCACACAGTGTAAGTTATTCTTTATTAACTTATATTAGTGCTTATTTTAAAACTCATTACCCTGCAGAATTCTTTACTGCTTTAATGACTACTAGATCTAAAACTTTACAACCTAAATCTTGGGCTATTAAAGCTCCAGAATATATAAAGGAAGCTAAAAAATTTGGCGTAGAAATTAACCCTCCAAGTATAAACAAAAGCTCTTTTGACTTCACTATACATGGCAATGAAGTTTACTTTGGATTTAATGCTATTAGAGATGTAGGTAAGACTGCAGCTCGAATGATTATTAAAGCTCGCAGAGACACTCCTTTTAAGGGAGTAAAAGATTTTCTCAACAGAGTAAACCTTCAGAAGGTGAATACTAAAGCTTTTGAAGCTTTAGTTAAAGCTGGAACTTTTGATAGCTTAGGTTATGATCGAGTTGATTTACTAACCAAAACAACCGATATATATAACTATATTAGAGATTTTGAAACTTATAAACAGCGTGAACTTGATGTAGTCGAAAGACGCTCTTACAACAATAGGGTCTTACCTCTAATTGAGAGAAGAAATTTTCTACGCAAAGAAGTAAAAAAAACACAAAACAGAATTAACAAAGGTAAAGAAAAGGAAGGAGATGTCGATAATCTCCATACATGGTCTGAAGAACTTCAAGCTTTAGAAGAACAAAAGCTTAAAAAGCTAGTAGATCTGAAACCAAAAGAAAAGCCTACTTTTCCTGAATTAATTAAAGATTCTATTGTGGAACTCAACTTGAAAGCCATACTAGAGCAAGCACACTATATCGGTTGCTATATTGGAGGCCATCCAATGCAATTGCTTAATATAGATAAAACTGATTTAGACTTGATAGAACAAGGTTCCTACGTTAATGTTGCAGGAGTAATACTTTCTTACAAACCAATTCAAACTCGTTCAGGCAAGAAGATGGCTTTTATAGAACTTGATGATTCAACAGGATCTGCTGAACTTATACTATTTCCAGGACTCTATTCTCGTTATGCAAAACTTGAATTGAAAGAAGGTGATATTATTACAGCTAAAGTTAAAGTCGAATCTGTTGAACCTGATAAAAAACTTATTATCAATAAACTTAACAAATACAGGCTAGACTATGAAGTGGACCGCTGAAGAAGAAATATATTTATTAGAAAATATTTCAAAATCTCTTACTGAATTGACTGACTTATTTAGGTCTAAATGGCAAGCTAAATCAATGGGCTTCCTTAGCATTAGAACAACTAATGCAATTAGGTCAAAAATCAATCGTGATAAAATTACAAACTCCAAAGAGAACCCTTATGATAACGCTTGGGTCAATGTAATTAAAACTGCTAAAGAATACAGAAGTAAAAGCCAACATTTAGATTTGGGCTTGACTAATTCTAAGGAACGAAAAATAGTCACTTTTAGCGACTTGCATATTCCCTTTTTCCTATGGGAAGATATGCGAGTTGCTCTTTCTGAGCATAGGGATGCTGATTATATTGTTTTAAATGGCGATATTTTAGATGCTTATATTTTCAGTACTTTTTCTAAATCTAAAAGAGTTGCAGCATTGAAAGAATATAATGCAGCTTTCGATTTAGTACATTTCCTTTCAGACAACTTCGAAAACATTGTTATTGTCTCAGGCAACCATGACTACAGAACTTCTAGAGCTGTTCAGAAAGCCGGCTTTGAAAAAGAGGCTTCACAAGTTTTTAGGCCAGATTTATTAGCTCGAATAGCTAATGGTGAAAAGCTTAACAAATATGGTGAGCTAGTAGACAGGTTAGACTTTTCAAATGTTACCTATCAAGTTCAAGACAGCTGGTATGTCCGTGTTGGAAAGACTATTTTTTGTCATCCTAGTGGTTTTGCTAGCCGTTACCCTGGTGCTACTGTTGTAAAACTTCTAGATCATTTTCAAAATCGATTTGCTGAAACCGATTTTGACTCAATAGTCGTTGGACACACTCATAAAGTTTATAAAGGTGTAGTTGCTGGAAAGCTACTCATCGAGCAAGGGGCTATGGCACATAGCCTCCCTTATCAATTTAAACCCGATTTACGTTTTAAAAATGCCATGAATGGCTATGCAATAATCTATCAAGACTCTGATGGAAATACTAATTTTAATGATAGCACTCCAATCTATTTGGGGAGCCACTTACCAATAAAGAAAGAAATCATATAATGCAAATTGATGATCTAAAAGAAACATTACCTATGATCAATAATAAAGTTGATTATAATTTTCAAACCATCCTCCACCTCTCAATATTAATTGAATTCTTATTTAAGAAACTCAAAGAGCATGATCCAGATATTGATCTAGAATCAGGCTTAGAAGAATTTCAAGAATTAAAGATTCAAGAATTACAACAAGCAACAGATGAAGCTGTAAAAGATCTTGAATCAGAAGATCTTATTGATATTAAGCTTTAGAAAGAACAATAATGCCCTTTTCGTTTATAGAACATGTGACAAATTACTTTAGTAGACCTGGTCTAAATCAGCAAAAAGCACCTACTCTTTGGCCTTCTGCTGCTACCGGCCTTAAACAAGATACTTTAGTAGGAAAATGTAGAAGACAAGCATACTTTAGATATGCTAAAGATAACTATTACTACTCTCAAGATTATAAACATCTTGAATCGTTAGTAAAACATATTGAAGAAAATCAAAGACCTGTATCAAACTATACTAAATGGATTTGGCGACAAGGTCAGCTTTATGAAGATTACTGCGTTGACTTAGCAAAAGAAGCAGGCGTATTTATTGCAGGACAAACTAATGTCTATGTCCCTCAAGCAAATGTTTCTGGCAAGATTGACTTAGTAGTCATATCTCCAGAAACAGGTAAGTATCACATTGTAGAAGTTAAATCAGTTTATGGATTTAATGCAAACTCAGTCATTGGCACAGATGCTAAGCATCGAAAAGGAATCGTAGGTGAACCTAGAGATTCTCACCTCATGCAACTTGGCATTTACCAGTGGTGGTATGCAAACAATGATGACCGCTTTGGCGAGGGCTTACTTTCCTACGGAGCAAGAGATACCGGTAGATATAGCGAGTACCAAGTTACTGTTGAAGAAGCAGACGATGGTTTAGAATACATATTCTACAAAGCTATAAGTCCTGTTGTTTGTGAAAAAGTAAACAGTGGAATAAGCATTCAAAGCATAATTCACAATTACTTAGACACTATTCAAGTTTTAAATACCACTGATATACCTCCTGCAGACTACGAATTATTGTATTCTCAGGAGCGAATTACTCAAATGTATGAAGCTGGCAAATTAGGAAAAGTTGATACTACTCAATACGAAAAACGAAAGAAGCAGCAAGAAGAAGGTAAAACTAGACTTGTAAAACCTGTTGAAAAAGGAGATTGGCAGTGTAGCTACTGCGAATATAAGGACATATGTTATGATGCCCAAAGAAACCCAAAAGACCTTACCCAACTATTCAGTTGAGATATATGTTGATAATCATATATTAAGCCTTTCCTTCTCTTCACAAGAGAAAGCTTTTTGTTTCTTTATAAATTCTTCTAAAAAAATTGCTTTAAACTTTATTAAAAATAAAACTTGTTATTTTTCTTCTTCTTTTTATTATAAAGGTAAAAAGTTAATAGAAGAAAACACAACCTTACTCTTTAAGGAAAAATAATGATTACTAACGATTTCTTGTCTCAAGAATATCTTTCTACTAATGACGTCTTACTCAAACCCACACAAGGGATACTAAAAAGCAGATCCAACGCTAGTGTTTTGGACACATATATTTATAGTAGCCCTATGGATATGGTTACAGGTATTGAACTCTCAAGAGCCATGCTTAAATACAATCAAGCTCCTGTATTTTGTAGATTTTTGACAAAAGAAAAAAGGTTAGAAGCTTTACATCTTTTTGCAAAGGATTCAAATTTTTGGTTTTCTGTTGGATCTTCTATAGACGACTTTGACTTCATAAGAGAATACTGCTTACAAAATAATTTAAAACTAAATGTCTCTATAGATGTTGCTCATGGAGATACTGTTTTTTTACAAAAAATATACGCGCTTTATTCTCAAGCTAACTTTTGTAAAGGTTTGATGTCAGGAACTATTGCTACTGCTGCCTCAGCTAACAGATGTATTAGAAGTGGCTGCACCCACCTTAGAGTAGGTATTGGCCCTGGTTCTGCTTGCAGTACAAGAATTGTAACAGGTTGTGGAGTTCCAAATTTAACTGCTGTTTACAATGTAGCTCAAGAAGCCAATTCCATTGCTTCTAATATTAAAATTATTGCCGATGGTGGTATTTCTACTTCTGGTGATATAGTAAAGTATCTTTCTGCTGGTGCAGATGCAGTAATGTTAGGAAGGCTGCTCTCTTCAACTTTTGAAAGTGAGGGGTGGACTACTACTTTTTTCAGAAAGCTTTTTCGAAAGCCTTCTAGAAAAAGATACAGGGGCCAAGCCTCAGCAGAATTTCAATTAGATGTTCGTGGCTATATTAGTGGAGCACCTGAAGGCGTTCAAGCTAATAATTATATTTATCCAACTTACTCTTTTAAAGAGTTTTATTATAATACTAGTAAAAGTATAGCTTCAGCACTTTCTTATTTGGGTTTACAATCTACTGAAGATCTAAAACCTACTAACGTACAATTTATAAAAATAACCAATAACGGCTTAATAGAAAGCAAACCACACTTGTTAAATAAATAAGGATTTTTAATGTCTTATATAACCAATATTGATGAAATCATTACACTGTTAAGAGCAAGCCTGCCCGCTTACTTAGAAAAGAAAGTTCCAGATTTTAAACCTGGCAGAAAATTTAAATGCTTTGCACATGATGACAATGATCCATCAATGCACCTCAATCCAAAAACTAATGATGAAACTGTTAAGTGTTTTAGTTGTGGATTCTATGGAGATATTTTTGTTGTGGCAAATTACTTTGATAATTTGCCAACTTCAGGGCCAGAATGGCTTACTCTAACTATACCTACACTTTGTGAAGAATTAAATATCCCCTACTCTTTAGGAGAAATTTCTTTTAAAGATCGCCAAAGAATCAAGCTTTATAAGCTTGCACAAGAAATATCAGATATTCTTGCAAGTCAATATTCTTCAGAAGTTCCTTATATTGTAGAAAGAAATTGGGTTCAACCCTTCGCTTCTATTGGAACTATTGATTCCGATCAATTAATTGAGCTTTTAATTAAAAGGGGTTGGGATTCAGAATTTATTAATGAATCAAACTTAATTAGAACTAGATTCCAATCTTTTTTTGGCGATAATAAAGTTACTTTCGCTATCAAAGATCATGCTAAAAGAACTGTAGGGTTTATTTGTAGAAACATAAACTACCAAGAAACCAATACACCTAAATACGTAAACACTCCAGAAACTCAAATATATAAAAAGAATCAAGCTTTATTAGGTATCGATGTTGCTTATCGAGATGCTCGTAAGGATGGGCTTTACATTGTTGAGGGTCCAGGTGACCTAATGCAACTTTACCGACTTGGGATTAAGAATGCAGTTGCAGTATGCGGCACAGCCTTTACTGAAGCTCATTTGCTTTATCTTAAGTCTCTAGGAATTAAAAGTATATTTTTAAACTTCGATTGGGATCAAGCAGGTCTTGCTGCTACTCAAAGAGTTTTGGAAAATATTCTTAAAGTTACTTCAGGCATTAGCACTTATGTTGTTATGCCTCCATCTGAAGAATACAAAGACATTGATGATTATTTAAAAGACAAAGAAGACTCCGAAGCTTTTCTTTCTTTAGAAAAGCTTTCTGCTTTTGAATGGCAACTTGATAGCTTTAGTGATTCTGATACTCCTGATACAATCTGTCAAAAAATGATCCCCATCATTGCTGCGGAATTAAGTAGTGTTAAGCGTGAAATGCTTATTAAGTATCTTGCTCAATATACAACTTTTTCTACTTCCGCTATTACTGCAGATGTGAACAATATTTTAAATAATAAATTTAGTGAGCGTCTTGAAAAAACAAAAGCTGCTGCTGAATCTTATATGAGAGCAGTTGAACAAGATCCTGATAATATTAGAGCACACATGTCAGCTCATGAGCAAACTCTTGAACTGCTTGAAAAAGAATATAAAACTGACTCTATTGGTATTAATTATCAATTGCAACGTTTCGATGCATTACAATTGCAACGTGCACAAGACTCAGGTGACGCTTCTGCTACTTCATTTAAGATGAATTATTTTAAAGATTTTTCAGAAAACATGAATGGTGGAATGAATTGGGCTAGTGGTGCATTAATGTATGTAGGCGGCAGAGCAAATTCAGGTAAAACTGCAACTTGTTTAATGATTGGTACTGACATTGCTATGAGTGATGAAAATGCTATCGTTATCATTCATAGTACCGATGATTCTTATGAGCAAATTGAGCCACGTATTAAAACAAATATATATAGAATGGCTTATCCTGATGGCCCTCAACTTTCTATTGGAACTGTTGTTCAACCTTCCTTACACCTTGAAGGTGCATCTGATGACCTCGTTCAAGCATTCAATACTTCTAATGAAATATTTAAAGAACTCATTGAACATGAACGCTTAATTATTATTGACTCAGAAGATGGTGCTAACCTTTCCACTTTGGAAAGAAATGTAAGGTATTATCGAATGAGGCACCCTAATAAGAAAATTTTAATGGTATGTGACAATACACACAATTACATGGACTTTATGAATTTAGAGCAATCCTCTAGAATGACTGCTATTAGCAATCAGCAAAAGAACCTAACTGTCAAGTACCATGCATGCATGATAGCTACTGCAGAATATCGCAAGAATATGCCTATGGATCATAGCAAATTTAAGATGCCTGTTGATGATGATCTTGCAGATGCAAGAGCATTAATGTATAGACCTAACATTATCTTCCATGTTTACAATGATATGCATGACCGTAAAGAACATGCAGAAATCTTTTGGAAAGATGATGAAGACAATATGCAACCAAGGCTTCTTTTACACTTTACTAAGAATAAAATTAGTGGCTTCAAGAATAAGTTAGTGGTAGACTTGGATCCAAAAACAGTTAGTCTTAAACCTGTTGACCCTGATGATGCTTTACGTCAAGCTGAGCAGTTTAAAGATATGAAGGCTGCAGGCTACGTCACTACTAACGGCAAGAAAGTCATGTACATTAATGCTACCGAATACGAAGGTGAAACATGAAAAAAAGAAATATGGGTTTATATTTATACGATAACAAGACCTTTTACTATATTGAAGCAGGTGAGAACTATGTAAGCAATACAGTTGAAAGAATAAAAAGAGTCTTAATCCAAAGAAATATTCTTCAACCAGCTATTGGTCCTGATAAAGGGTCTACTTACAATATCATTTCTTATGATGATGCTTTAAATAAAGATTACTCAGTTCAACCAATTTTTTTATCTAAGCATATTCAAACAGAATATGAAAAAGAAAATAAACAGAAAAAAGGATTATTTTAATGGAAGCTCTGATTCAACAAGTTACAACGTATGCTAAAGGTAAAGCTTTATATCTAGTTTTTATTGCAGGTGCATTTAGTACTTATCTTTTATATGTCCCTAATTATAAAAACCAGCTAGAAGCTAACTCTCTTACTTTGGCAAAAACTTTAAATGCTTTTACATCTTTAAATGAAACTTTAAATAAAGAGTTAAATAAGAATTCTAAGCTTGCTAATAAAGTTAGCAACTTGAATTTGCAAAATCAGCAGTTATTAACTGACCTTGATAACTCTACTGAACGTTGTACTCTTGAATGTAATCAGCAGCTTTCTACTTGCTCTAAAAAAATAGAGCAAGTAAAACTTCAATGTATTCGAAGGAGAAAAAAGAAATGATCCGCAGTTTTTTTTTACTAGTTTTGTCTTTAACTATACTTTTATTTTCAACAGTTTCTTTAGCTCAGGAAACCTTTGATATAAAATTTAAAGATACTTCACTTTTAACTTTAAACTACGATTTAAAGTGTAATTCTTTCATTACTTCTAAACAAGACTTGCTCGACCTGAATCAAGATTTAGTTTGGCTTTCTACTACCGACGACAGTGTATTCCAAGACTTTTGTGTAGTTCAGTTAAAGAACCAAAAAACTTATTTTTATGGTCGAATTGATAAGCTTAAATTAGACTATGAAGCCCAAATATCTACTCTTACTCAAGAGAAGCTTTTAACCGAAAATGAAAATTTAAAACTAAACGTATCACTCAATGATGCTATTTTTAAAAATCGAGTTATCCTAATCTCTTCTTTTGTTATTTTAACAACAATAGTTACACATGCATATATATACTGAACAAGATGTTCACACTTATTTAAACTGTAATACTTTATATTATTTAAATGGCTCTATTATTGAACATGACTTGCCTTATAAAATATTAAAGTATTCTTTGCATAAGATTTACAGTGATCTTCTGTCTAAAACAGATCTCATTTCATTAGACAAGCACATATTCAAAGTCGTAACAGCCTCTATAGATATTTATCTAAATATAGATGATTACCCTTCAAGCTATATTGTACTATTAAAACGCTATATAATAGATGTTTTTCATACTTTGGTGAAATGGTACCCCCTTACTAAATATTTACCCGTAGCCGTCGATTTAAACCCCTTATATAGTTTTTCTAACGCTAGTTATACTTCTTCAATAAATATTGTTTTTAAAAATATAAATAGAAAATATTTACATGGGGTTGTACTCACTCAAGATTTAAATAATATTTATAAAAATCCATTTGTTTATTTAAATCTAAACTACTTAAAAAAATATGCTTCTTTTTCTATAAAGAAAAAACAAGATGTTTTTACTTTAACTTATATAAAACCCGACCCTTTTACTACTACTTACACTAGTACTAAAGACTGGAAGCTCAAACGAATTGTTTTAACTTCTAAAGACTTAACCTCGCATAATCTTAATTATGCTTTTAACACCCTTGATAAATTGAATTTTGAAAATTTATCTCATAAAACCTTTTGCAATTTTCATGATTGTAAAAAAAGAAAGGAATGCAATGAATTACGGAGATTTTAAAACAGAGGATGCAACAAGATTTGATTTGCCCATTGACAAGTTTCATGGTGGTCCTTGGATGCATCTAGCCACTATCACTCGATCCCTATCTGAATATGTTGTACTTATGCACAAGCCTACTCAAGAAATATATATCGAACAAATTTCTGCTACTGGTCAATTTCATAAAATTGAAGATGAAGCTCTTTGGAAAGACCTTGTTTATTATGCAACTTCTAAAGGTTACACTGCAGAAGTTTCTGGAAAAGAGATTGTAGTTGCAAGACAAGCGGACTAAATGGAAGAATCAATATCAGAGAATTGATTCTTCCTCTGCTTTTCATGAAGCTGTTAGAAATGTATTTACAAATGATACGTTTTTTAAACAATTAAAATGTTTTCAAGAAGTCCCTCTAAAAGCATTAATCCCTACATACCCTAATGCTTTTGATGCTGTTGACTGGTACATAGATGAACTTAATGTAATCTTAGAACTCCACGGCATCCAACATTATAAGATGCAATCTTTTGGTTCTAAAGACTCTATTTATAATCAAAGAAAAAATTTTTATAATATAAAACATAGGGATAACAGAAAGAAAACAGCTCTTGAAAATGCTAACTTTACATACATAGAAATTTCATATAAGCTTTTACCAAAAATTAAGAAAGACCCTACTTTCTTAAAGAATTTAATCATAGAAAGAGTTTATAATGAACAATGAAGATCTTTTAAAAATCCTTTTACAGCCCAAGGAATTAATCACTTGGCACCCTGAAGACTACAAGTATTATGGTGAGTCTACAAGACATTTACAATTCTTTGGGCAAGTAAATAATAGAAGTGCAGCTATGTTAATTTCTCAACTGCACCATTTAAATGATCTTGAAAATGAATCTTTAATTACAATACATCTTAATACTGAAGGTGGTGACTTAACAGATGCTTTAGCAATTTATGATTGCATTGTAAATATACAAGCACCTGTTTGCATTATTGCTACTGGACTTTGTGCTTCTGCAGGCTTATTAATATTGTCTGCTGGCGATTATAGAATGGCTAGTCAAAATACCGTTTTCTATTATCATCAACCAGTAATGAGTGAGGGTACTATTAACAGTATACAAGCTATGGAATCTGTAAAAGATTATTACAGCTTTTGTCAAAGTACTACTGACAGCATTATTAGAAAAAGAGCTTCTATTAGCTCAAAAGCTTGGAAACGAAATTTTGATCAAAAAACATCTTATTATTTTGCTAGTCCAAAAGCTTTAGAATATGATTTAATAGATGAAATACTTGAATCAAAAAAACTTAACTATGACTTTATAACCGACTTTGAGGATGATGACGATGGCGAGTAGAGGAAAAGGAGCCCGTGCTAAAGGTGCTGCCTTTGAAAGGCACCTTGCAAAATATTTTACAGACAATTCTCCACTAGAAGCAAAAAGAGGAATCGGCCAAACTAGATCTGGCGGCTCTGAAGTTTCTGATGTAGACATGAAAGTTCTTCACATAGAAGCAAAACGTCATAAGCGTTGTAATATAAAAGCTGCTTTAAGGCAAGCTATAGATGATGCTGACATTAATGGTAAAATTCCTGTTGCTGTAACAAAAGATGATCGTGAAGATATTCTTTGTACAATGCGACTTGATGATTTTATACATTTTTTCAATGCATATCTTAAAGTAAAAAAGATTAAATGAAAATAGATACTTCTCAAATACCTTTAAAGATAAATGTAGAATCACAAATTTTTATTGAAACTTACAAAAAAGCAAAGAAAACTAAATGTATTTTCAGTATAGAGAAGATACTTAACTATTTAAAACCTGCTTTTATACATTGGCAAAATGTATTCAATAGTACTACTCCTCAACAAGACATCAACGTATATACTTTGTTCAAATTATTAAAAGCAGATGATCGCCCTAAAGGCGATTTAACCTGGAAGTTATTCACTTACAAAGAGTACTTGAGGTTTAATCAATTGAATCTTGTTGACGAACTCAATGAGTGTTTTCTTCAACACTTATATAAAAAATATAAAAGGGTTTACTCTAATTACCCTAAAATATTTAAACTATTATTTTATTTAGCAAAAGAAATAAAAATGTTTCTATTTAAAAAAATTAGGAAAGTACTTGCAAAAAATGTAAGAAACAATAATTATTTAATACCTATCAACTATGACTATACTGTTGATAACTATTTAGTTTTTTACGATTATAATAATGATTTACATCACTCTGTGTTTATATTATTACTTAATAATCATACTGTAAAAGACATATCTCTTAAATTAAACTTAACACAAAAGAAAACAAAGGATATTATATGCCAATTAGCAAATCAGATGCTATTAAGCAATTAAACAATTCTTCTACTTCTAACCAATACAGCTTAGTTAAAAAACTAGCTGGCCCTCAAATTAATAAACAGGTTATCCATACTATTCCAGGCGGCCAGCATTTAACTGAACTTGTTAGTAAAGAGTCTCTTGCTGATGCTGTTTTTGTTTGGCTTCGCAGATGTCGTCATTTTAAAGATGTTTTGATCTCTATGACAGCCGACTACAGCCAGCATAATCATACTTCTTCACTTGTTGTGGATTTCAATACTGCTAACAGAATGCCTGAATGGGAGATCCAAGGTAAGAAATGGTTAGCTGAAAGAATTTCTGAAATATTATCTATGGATAATATTCTTGCTGTAAAAGTAGAAAAACAAGGTATTTCTGCTATACTAGATAAAGACAACTCTTTTAATGATAAAAGTGATTCATGGAATCCCCACCTTGTATTCACTCCTCACAAACCAACAGGATTTTAAAATGTCTTTATTTAAAGAAAGAAGCGTTAACGCTAAAAAATTAATTCAACTCCAAAACAAAATCAATTCCTTAACTCAAGAATTGATTAGTGTAAAAAACAATGACCCTAAGTCTTCTTCAGAAGTTAAACAACTTCAAACAAAATTAGACTCTATGCAAGTTATTGTTGAAGAGCTTCAATTGAAGAATGATCAACTTGAAAAAACTCTAGAAGAGTCTCAACAGTCTTTCAAACAGTTAAAAACTGAAAACAGAGGTTTAAAAACTTCTTTGACTAGACTTAAGAAAAAGCTTTCTTCGGAAGAAAGCTAATCGATATCAGGCAGCTCTTCTAAAATATCTAATCTATTTTTTAGATCATTTATTTCAGAATTAAGTTTAGACATATTTATTTCTATAATCCCTGTCAATTCTTGAACCTGCAAATTAGAAACAAACTGCTGGTGAGCTGACAGTAGTTTGTTTACCAACTTTTCTAATCGGTCTATTCTGTTTTTTAAATCGTTTATTTGAGTATCAGTAGCCATATTACCCTACCATCTTGCTTAAAGCAGCAGCTACTAAGCCACCTAAAGTTGACCAAGATAACTTTTCTGCAATTGTTACTTTAACTTTAACAAGTTCTGTATCTGTTTCTTGTTGTTTGTTATTTACTTTGCTAATTTCAGACTCTATTCGCTCAACACGTATTTTTAAGTTCTCTTGTTTTACATCAGAATCATTAATTTTATTTAGCAGCGTATCTAATTTAGTATTTAGTGATGCAAAATTAGTACTTAAACTATTCTCAAATTGATCTAATCTGTATTCAATGAGTTCTTTTGATTTTTTCTCGTCTGTACTCATTTTTAAACTCCCAAATAATTTAATAATACAGTATTTGAACTATAAAAATCAACGATACAAAGTTTGACCATTCATTATATGGATAGTGACAAAAACCAAATCACTACTTACTACGTTAAATGTTATTTTAGAGATTCTTCCTCTAACATTTATATTATTATTGATGTTATTTCCAAGTGCTCTATTTCCCTCTAACGAGTCTAAATAACCCATATTTGTTATGCCCGTATAACTACAATACACCCTACTATTACCAGTAGGTGCTATAAAAGGCTTTATATCATAAAAGACTTCGATATCTGGATCTGCATTATTATATCCTGAATTACCTCCAGGTAAATCTACACTGTTGTAAGGGTAAAGTTCTACACACGTATTAGGTATCACTTCCCCTAAGTGTACTTTAAGAAGATGGCAATTATTATTTATATTAGCAGGATTAATAGTTTCATTTGTTACATCTCCTGAAATATCAAGGAAAACTCTTTTTATAGAAAAACTCTCATCAGGTTTAATTAACTTTAGTACAAAATCAGGAGTACTTCCATCTTCTTGTACCCCACCTTCAAACCTATCCCTATCAACAACATCTTCCATTAAGAAAACATTGCCACTATTGCTATTTGCTAATTCTCCTAACTCTGTGTCAATTCCAGCTAAATGCCCTTGCACATTTGTATTTCCATCTAGCGTATAATTAGCTGGATTGAATCCACCCCCAGCCTCTATATTTGTAGCATCTAATGCTATATTTCGTTGAACATCTACAAGAACTCCATTTACAGTTCTTGCTCCTAGCTCTAAGTTTCCTATAGCTGTGTCTACAGCGGCTTGTTTAATATAATTTTCATCATTAGTCAATTTGCTAATGGTATCATTTTCTTTAAGAAGATTATCCCCATCAGTTAAAGTTGAACTATCTATTTTTCCTGGCTTAAATACCTCATCGTCAATATCATAAATTAATAAATCTTTATGTACTATTGCCCCATCAGTATTTACATCATCTAAATCATTTAAAACAGACACTACTCCAGCATTAAGAGTTAATGTTTGTAATTTGTCTTTTAATTTGTTTAAAGCATCATGAATATTTGTATATTCATCATCATCTATCGTAACTGATATTTTATAATCTTCTTGATCATTAGGAGAAATAGTATTTTTTATTTTTCTTACAATATCAAATAATTGAGATACCAAGCCACTTAATGAAGTTAGATCTGGGGCGTCTGATTCTTCTCCTAATAAGGGAATTACTTCATTAAGTTTTGCGACAATATATGTAAAACTTTCATAAATTGTTTTTTGTTGTTTTCTATTACTATCCCAGAATGCACTTTCTTCAGCATCATCTGGCTCTACTGAAAGGTTAGTTATAATAGTTTTACCACTTATACCATCTGTAATAGCATCGTCATTGTAAGTTTCAGTATCTGCTGCAGTTCTAAAAATTTGAACTGCCACATCATTTATATAGTTTTCAATTTTCAACAAGTCTTCTCTGACTTGTTTGCTAAAAAATTGTAAGCTGTGTCTATTGTCTGGATTTGTAATAGATCCACTATTTAAAACAACTGGATTATTTTTTTCGTTTAAACTCATATTACTCTAACCTGTATTTGATCTATTTTTGGAGAATTTTTAACGACACTACTCGGTATTTGAGAACTACGAAGTACTGCTTTTATATATAGTTTATTATTATTAATGTTTTCATTTGTTCTTATTTCAACAACAAATTCTTCAGAACTATTTTTATCATGTATTTTAAAAAAAGTCCCATCATCTCTTACTTCTTTGTAAAAAACATTTCTATCTGACTCATCTAAATTAAATTGTTCCAATGAGACACTTTTCAATTCAGATTCATAAATTTCACCTAATTTAATATATTTTTTTGTTTTTTCATATCCCAAAGGGTATGAGTACCCTTCAAATAAATATTTTAAGTTTAACCCTTCATCTAATCTTGTATTAAAAAATTCATTTAGTGCTAATGCTATTTTATGTTTTCCTTTACTTAAAAAAACAATACCACTTCTATTTTCATTATTTATTACGCAAGATTTATCTTGTAGATCTATATATTTTCCTTCAACATTTTCAATTTCTAAAGTTGTTTTAGCACCATATCGATCTACATACCATTTTCCATAATTTCTTAATATTCGTAAAGACCCTTCAATATAATTTATATTACTTAATAAGTAATAATTTACATACTCATCTTGTTCTAAGAAACCCAAAGCTTCATTGTCTATCCCTTTTCTAAACTCTATAATTTCGTTTCCTTCACTATTGTGAGAAATGCTTTTCCATGAAACTCCATCTTTGCTTAAATAGAAATCAATAGAACTTTTATCTGGTATGATACAGCATGTTCCAGTTTTTAATGTTGCTAATGAAAAATCTACAGGATTCTTGTTTTCATCTAAAACTTCATACGCTTTTGTTAAAAGCGTAGACTCTCTCAAGTAGTTGTATTTGACTTTTCCAATAAAATCTACATAAAAGAAATAACCAAATTTTCCATTTTTAATAAAATCGTATGAAAACTTTGTTATTTTTACTTTCAACTTTTTGACATTTTCTTTATAAATGTCAAAGAAGTTCTCTCCGTCTTGAGCCCTTATGTTGTTACTATAAACATCTTCATAACCAACTCCATCTAAGCTATAATAAACGTTTATATTACACTTACCATTTACTTCTATATTATTTATCGCAACTAATAGCTGATCTATATTTTCTTCTGAATTAAGGTTGATTGTAAATTCCAAATCGACAATAGAAGAACTACTATTCGTATAAGCAATATACTTGTAGGAAGAACCATCCTTTTTTAATAAATTGTTTTTACTATTCAAGACTTCGATTCTATCTATATAGCCATTCTTGCAGTATGAAGAAATGTCTATTTCATTCAATGAAAACCCAATATCTTCGTAATTATCAAATCCTAAGGAAACCTTTTTATCTAAAAAAGATGTATTGCTATTTTCTAGATTTATATTATTTAAAGTTTCAAAGCTTTCTGTAATTCCATAAACAAACTTATCTGCACGCAAACTTAACAATAACTGTCTGTTTGCTTCAGCAATGTTTATTTTTATTTTTGAGTACAAATTGTTATAGCCACCTATATATGATTTGTGTTGCGTTACAATTCTTTCTTTAAAAGAATTTAACTTTTTGAGTGATGTTTCTAAATCACTTTTTAAGTTATAGCAAGTTTCTCTATACTTGGAAATAGAAGAGCTATCTCGACCTTGTCGAGCAACTTTCTTTATACTTACTTCGTTTACTAAAAGCCCTCTTTTATTTTCTTCTAACGAATTTAAAGTTAAGTATTTTGAATATCTTGGTGTCGGCACTTCATTATGTGAAGTTAAGTATTCTCTAATTATCTTTTCTCTTAAAGCTAATTCGTTACTTTTGCGATTTTCCATTATGATCCACCAATTTTAACTTCATGAATAATAGGGCTGTAGTAGTTCTTTATATTAGAAATATTTACACTATTTTTTAGTAAAGGCAAAAATATTTCTATACTTCCATTTAATTCATCATTGATTTCTATCTCTTCGTTTTTTGAATCATACTTAAAATTATTTAATCTTTCACAACCAGCATATTCAATATCAAATGTTGTTTTCTCATAACTCACTTCTACGGTTGCATTTTCTATACCTTCACTAAAATATAACCGATTTTCATTGCTATCAAAACTAAATGAATTGGTTATTTCTTCACCTTCTTCGTACCTGTATTCCACTTCATACCCCTCAAAAATAACATTTTCTGATGTTTTTACATAGACCATATTATTTTCATCTATGTACACTTTATCAAAATCTAATTCTCCTGCTAAAGTGCTAAAACCACTACTAATAACTTCTCCATACTGATACAGTCTACAATCAAGCAAATTACTTCCATCTAACGTTTTAGATAGTTTAAACGTAACAATCTCTCCAGGCACTACAGATTCTACAGGAATCCGCTCCTTATACTTTTTAGAATTACTAAATTCATCTAGACCATTTACATATGGTACTTCTTCTATTGTATTTTCTATACCTAATTCAAAGCTAAAACTATTTCTAATGATATTCTCTTCATTGTCGAAATCTAAATAATTCTGCAGTTCTGTGAAATTTTCACTTCTTCTAACTTTTTGAAATGTATTACTATAATCATCTACAATAATCCCTTTTAAAACATTATTTTCTTCCCATATTTCATATTCATTAGAAAGTCCTGTTAAATTTACACTATCTAAAATGAAATCATCTTCAATCTCTATATACAATTTATTATTTCTAAACACACTTTTGAATTTTTCTAAAGCTGTTATTGATGTATTTTTATTTGCAAAGATTTTTATCTTAGAATTTAAATATTTATTATCAACTGAAATGTAGTTTGGCATGTCAAAAAGCACTACTATTTGCTTTTTATAATCATATATTTCTTCTCCAGCCAAAGCTACACTATTAAACTCTTCTCTTTTCTTTAATTTTATAAAGTATTGTGAAGAGTCATTTTCCTCTCCTACTAATAACCCTTCTTTTGAGTTTTTAAATCTTCCATCTACTCTTAATTGCTCAATAACTTCGTATCCGTCATTTTCTGGAAAGACGGATACTTTACTTTCTAAATTGAATACATTTTTTTCAATTTGAAAAACCTCAGATTTTAAACTTCCTTCACTTTGAAAATATACACTTTGGATATCAATTGACTCAATATCTAGTGGATACACTCCCCTCCCATTAAAAAAATACTTATTATTTTGATTAATTTTAATTTCTAATTTTTTTGTCTTTATTGGTGTAAAATAAGTTCCGTAACTTTCATTTAGTAGGTCGCTGTACTTTGATTTATTTGTTAAGCTTGATAGTTCAATTTGACTGTTGTCATCAGTTGAATAAATTAAAATACTCTTAATTTGCGGAGACTTTACTTTTGATTTTTTGCTAAAGTTGATTTTGAAAAAATTAATTGTTGCTTCAACTCCTAAATCAATTTCTAACGTTAGTAAACAATTCTGATTAACATTATGTACGCTGAAAATATTTTCACCATTATTTTCAGTAAGCCTCTCAGCAAATTTATTTTCATTGTTAATATTACCTAATATGCAGTCAGATTCTTCTAATATATAGAATTTGCTTGCTTTTACTTTTTCAAGCCTAGCTATAGGCAATGTTGCTTGCCCAACTTCATTATTGATATTTAAATTTGTTTCTTCATTACTTATTTGAAAATTATTTAAAAAATTTTCAACAAAAACCCATTTGTAAATATCTCCTAAAGCATATAGATATCCTACCTTTTGCAATAGCTCTCTATTAGCACCTTCAACCTTTAATGAGTACGCTTCTAATTCTTTTTTGTAGTCTTCATAATATTTAATACTTTCTTCAAGTTTTAAATTTAGAAGCATTAAATATTCTTGAATTATCTTTGATAAGATAGTTTCATCTTGTTGATTATTTTGATCAAATAAAGTTGGGTTTTTAAATATCTTTAATGCATTTGAAAGCAGTTTTTCAGCATTGAGGATTTCTGATTGTATTGATAACTGTTCCCCTACAGTTTGACTAAGCATATAGTCGAATTCTTTTTCTTCTAACTTTAATGCAGTTAATAAATTTTTATCTTTTTCTCTATTAAAAGAAATTGCATTCAACATGATTTTGCCTCTTAAAAAATGTCAATATCTATACTTTGTATTAAATCAGTATTGTATATATTTGAGTTTGCCCCTCTTAATATAGCAATTAATTTTACTTCTTTAATTAAATTGTTCCCTACACTAAAAAAGCTACCTTCAATTGGATACTTTACTACTGTTACATTGCTTTTTATTTTATTTTCATAAGCAAATTGATTTTCAAAACTGCTTATCTCTAGATAATAATCTACATTAACATTATCATTATTTATATGGTAATTCGTTCTGACATTAATGTTATTTAAATTAGAAACTTTGATAGGTTTACTATACCTAAATATTCCCTCTTTTTTATAGGAGTTCCGAAAGATTTCTAATCTATCTAAAGTGAACTCATATATGAAATTACTAGCTTCTGACTTTTCTAAAAATACTTTTTCTTTTATATATGAATTATTAATTAAATCTTTAAAAACTCCGTTTTCTTCTCTTCCATACTCTATGCTTTTGTTTTGAATGAAATATATGTATAAGATTTTTACACTTAATGCTTCTTCAAAACTTATTATATCTTTTATCCCGCGCTGAATACTTTTAAAAGCTACTTCTTCATTGTTTTCATTTTCAATTTTTTCAATAAAAATTGGGTACAAGGACCCGTCATTAAAAACTAATTCGTTTATTTTTTCTTTATGGGAAAAACGCAATTTTAAACATAACTTAGCTCCTTTATTACTTTTCCTTTTAGCAAAGTATTGAAAAGAACTATTCTCTTCTTCTAAGTTGTTTAAATCTCGCTTTATAACTCCATTAGTGCTTTTATTGTAATCAATTTGAATAAAGTCATATCCTACCTTAACGCTTTCTTTTATAGGTAGCTTTAACAAATTGTGTTTCGTATTGCACATATTTCTATTATTGAAATACTTTGCTTTTTCTGGATCTTTAAAGTTTTCTAAATTTTCAAAATCAGATTCTTCAAAAAGCGATATTCTTTCGCTTTCTGTTAGGTTTTGCAAAACCATTCTTTTATTTTTATATAGCTTCTCTTCACTTTCAATAACTGTCTTTGCAAAATTCTTAAGCTCGCTATCAATTCCATCAAAAATGTTTTTAATCCTGCTTTCATTTTTTGACAAGAACTCATTATAAAAATATATTTCCCGACTTAGATTTTTAACGTTTGTATTAAAAACATACGAGCTTTTATTTTCACTATAAAAGCTGTATTTTTCGTTATTAAAAACTTCAGAAAGCTTAACTGCTTCTTCCGTTATTATACCTGAATTTAAATTTTTGAAATCTAAATTCAACCTATAAATAAAGCTATTTTTTAAATGTTCTTGTAAGTTTAGCATTACTCAATTACTCCCCCACTTACTACTTCTACACTAATCCTTTTGTTAAGACTCCCACTGTATTTTAATTCAACTTTAAGAATACTTCCAACTGGTAGTATTGAAAACTCTTCATTAGGCGTTTTAGTTATTAAACTTAAGCGCCTTTTGTATCCATCTCCATTTCCAAACTTAAACTTCAATGGAGATTCTTCAGTTGCTAAAACAACATTTGCTAAGGCAGCCTGATTTAAGTTTTCAATATTAGTTACTTCTAATTCTTCGTCTTTTAAAATATTTAAATAATCTTCACTTGCTGTAACGTTTCGTTCTTGTCCTATGTCCCCATAGTCTGTAGATGGTCTTAAAAAGATTCCTATATTTTTATAAACTTTCCCAGCCTCCGTTCCTATTGGACGCTCATTCTTTATTTCTATTAAGATTTTATTATCATCTTCAATTTGATTTATTTTAAGCATGAGGCACCACCTTGTATAGTCTTTTGCTTTTTCTATTATCTAACACTGTTAAATATTCATACCTAGTACTAAGTTTAGTATCTTCGTCAATGTAAGTTAATTCATAATCTGTTACTAACAGACCATAACTATCACTATCTTCAATATTCCATGTTTTAATTACTTTAAATACCCCATCAATTTTCTTTAAAAGCTTATATTCTCCTGCGCCTTCAAAGCTTAATTTCAATATCGTTTCTCCAGCTTTATAACTTTCAAATCTAATTTTTGATTCTTTGTAAACGTAATTAATTATTAAGTTTGTACTTGCTTTGAGAAATCTTTTAAATAAGTTTAAAAGTTGATCTTCAGTATAGTCTCCTGATTCTTTCAACTCTATTGGCAAGTCTAAAAATACTATATTCTCTTTAGGAATCCTTTGCCCTTCAGGGCCATATCCGAATTTACTTTGAAGTAATTGAGGATTTCTTTTAAAGATATTTTTTAAATTTTCTTCAATTAAAATATTTGATTTTCTTATATCAAATTCAAAGCAATTTTTTAATTTAGTTGTATCCTTAAAATAAACTTCACCTAGTATAAGAATATTTAAATCCTCTTTTTTATTTTCTAAATAAGTTTCTAAAGAAGCAAGGCTTTGAGCTCTTGGATTAAATGAATCAATAAAATTACCTTCTTTAGGTACTTCTATGTGATAAATTGACTTCTCTTGTTGGTTTGGTAGAATATAAAAAATGAACTTGCTATCAATAATATCTTTGTTTTGGTAAGGGTTAAAGTTTATATCTTGGTAATATAAACTTTTTGCATTGTAATAAAAAGATGCTTTAATTACTACTTCTGTATTTTTTGGTAAGCTTTCTTCAAGCTCTACAAATCCATATGCTTCATCTACTGATTTAATATTTAGATCTCTTCTATTGTTTTCATTGTCGTAATAATAAACTTCTAATGTTAACTCTTTTGAAACATCAAATTTAATTTCATTGTAAGGTAGTTTGACTATCTTATTTGTAACCAAAAAGCATTCTTTATCATCTAGCCTTATTAAGGGTTTTTCAATATTAAAGCTTTGGTTTTGATATTCAGGCACTGTGTACTTATAGGCGTTACCATTAATAGTTTTATAAAGATACCCATTTGTTATTTCTACTAACCATTCATTATCAATGTATTTAATTGAAGGCTTTTTTATGTAAAGTGAATTTCCTTTAAGCGGTTTTAAATAATAGTTCATAGACTTATTATTTGCACAGATTGCTGCTGCTAATGTATCACTCACCTCTACCGTATATAAAAATCCATCAGTTTGTTCTTCTCTTGTATACTTCGAAACATTTTCATCGTTATAGTTTTCCCAATTTAACTCAACAATTGCAGATTCCACATTTAGTATTTCATTAAATGTGGTTCCATCTGTATACGACCCATTTACAAAGTAAACTCGATATTCTAATGTCTTTGGATCATACACGTTTTTATAGTTTGTATATAGCATCCCCTTTTTTAAAGAATATCCATATTTTATCGTATCTTTTCTTTCGTTTGAGATTACTACTATTTCATCTATATTGTAAATCTTTTTACCTATTGAAACTTTATGCTTATAAAATAATGGTATTTCTCTATTGTGTAGATCACTTCCAACTATATTTGTAATTACTACATCTTTATACTCAGTAAAGTAAGACCTACTATTAAAAGTAATATAATTGCTATCGTCAAATCTTCGTCGATCATTTTCTTCTATGCTCCAAGATTCATCTACAACTTGTAGGTTATCATCAGAATTTAATTCTTCGCTTTCAAAATAAGAAATTCCAACTGATTTATCATCATAATATGTAGAATAATTTAATCGTTCAATAGGTTTTGTTACAACACCCTTAATAAGATCAAAACTTTCAGAAAAGCTTGGATCTATGTTACTGGGTATTAAATCTAACTCAATACTAGCCATCTTGATTACTCGCTGTCTTAAAGATAGACGTATCTAAATGTGTAGTTTCTACAGAAGCATCAAATTCAGCAAATGGATAATACCTATCACTTTTATAGCTATTTAAAACTAGATCTATATTAACAATTAATACATCACTATCAGGTATGTATGTTTCTTCAAACTGAGCCAAAATATCAAAATACCTATTAAAGTGTCTTGTAAGGAACCTTCTATGGTGCCTTGTTAGGTCAGTGTTATCATCACCATCTTGCTCTGGAAGATCTCCTCCTCCATTACTACTTGCTTCTGGAGGTGTAGGACCTTCTACTCGATCTCTGAATCCACTTTCATTAACAGTAAGATCCTGGTTTAAGTATTCTAAAAGCACTCTACTAAAATTAATTACTTTAAATTTAGTTTTAAGAACTTCTTTTCCATTTACAATAAATATCTTAAGAATACCTCCAGAGCCTCCATACAATCCAAGAGAAGAATTTAGTAAAGCATTTCTGTCTGCTCCTGAAACAATTACATTATTGCTGCTATCTAATAGCCCACTATTATTAGACCCTACAACTAATTTTTCATAATCTAAAATAAAATTTACACTTTGAGAAAGCACAGGTACATTATTAAACTGTAAATCCCCGTAACCTCCTCGATAATAAAAAGATGTAGAATAATATTCAGCATTTTTACTTTGAATAGTATTAATAGTGAATGAACGTTTTATAATCTTACTATCAATTGTATTGCTTTTAAAATTATCAAGATTTCTATTGCAGTAATAATTTAAACTATCATAGTTAACATAAGTCCAATGCGAATGCGGACTTATGTCTTTTTTAGTAGAGCTTTGCAACCCTCCTCTAACTATAGCTGAAAGTAATCTTGAAACACCATCTAAATGGTTAGTCTTATTAGAACTTAAATACAATTCTGCAAATTCAGTACTATTTTCAGTAGATTTAAATGCAAGATACCTTCCGGAAGTATATAGTTCTTCTGCACCTACATTTACTAAGTAAACATGTGTATTCGCTATTAAACTATTTTGATTATTTACATCTATATAATTTACAGGTATTTCAATTTGCAATGTAGCTTGATCTTCATTTCCACCTTGTTGGATATTACCAATAATTAATCCAAAACCATTAGGGCTTCCACCAGCCCCACTATATATAATTTCATTATCGCTATTTATTAATAGTGCTCTCCAGTTTCTTTGAATATATCCATAAACATCATCTTCGTTTACATCTCCATCATTTTCATTAATGTCGGTTACTGCTGCATCTTGCAACCAGTTTTGTGTAATGTTATAAGTGTAAATATTATTTTGTACACTTGGATTTCCTGTAATAACATCATTAAGTTTAATTAAGTTGTGCTCTGCAGCGTTATAATTACCGACTCCAAAATTACACTCTTTCCAACCTTCTCCACCACTAACTGCATAAACTTTATTATCTACTACGGTATATTTATGAAAATTTATATATGCTTTATCTCCTACCTCTCCTAAATATGTTAAAGCTCTATCATTATCCATAAAAGTGGCTTTTACACTTCCATTTACATTACTATAATTTGTTACCCACCTTTCTACATCTCCACTACTGTGCGAATATCTCAACCTATTTGAAGTTCCGCTATTTAAGAAGCTTTCTCCAGAAGGAAGGCTTGTCCATGGCTTTATTTCAAAGTAGTTTAAATATTGATCTTCATAAATGTCATGCGACTCATTCTTTATAGAATGGTCACTTTTCATTTTAAATATTTGGACATTTTGAAAATTATTACTATTCTTTAAAGTTGATTGCCCTTCAACCGATTTTGTTAAATACAAACTATTAAGTACAATTGCGTTTGCAGATTCACTAATTGTTACTTGTGCATTAGTATCATCTCCATTTTCTTTTTTACCAATAATTATATTTTTACCTGTTTCTCCTTCAATATAAAGGTGGTCATCTGAATCTTTGTAGATTTGATGCCCACTAGCCTTTCCAAATACAATCTTATTAGACTCTCCATTACCAACTACATCTTGGCTATCCAAAGAGTGAAAGTTTTTTAACCCCATAACTAAGTCGCCAAGCATAGCGTTATTACCATTTATACCATTGCTATCGTCTTTATAACCTTCTCTATGAAGGTACATTGGCAATGTATTATAGTTGTTTCCTGATTTACCAAAGATCAAACCACTTTCTGGTTGGTTTTTAAATATTTCTACAATATCAAGAATAGATATTCTTGGCTCTCCAAAAGAGCCATCACGTTTATTCTCAAAGAATTTTTTACGCAAATCATCTATACTTGTAGTAATATCTGTACCTACTGTAACTAAACAAAAATCAAACCCATCAATGCAGGCTTGGTCTCCAATAGCTAAATTAGACACAGTAACTTGTGTTTCACTATTATACACATAAGTAGCGTCTACATATGCTTCTTGAGTTGTTCTATTTTTTAAATAGAGAGAGTATTGTGGTATTGTATCTCCTGCATCTAAACTTTCTTCCATCCATTTAGGAAGTTTAATTTGTTTATCAAACATTAAGTCTGCATTATCTAAAATAGCTTCTTCTTGATTACCCTTAACTAAAGGAAGTGCTATGCTATAACTACCATTATTATTTAATGTAACTGTTAGTTTTCCTATATTTTCACTATTGTTAGGATCTGGAATTACATTGAATCTTGCATTATTATAATTTGGCCCTGATTCACTTATGTCAGTTGTATAATTGATTGTTATATTATCTGTTAGAGATGAAAATCTAATTGTTCCATCAGAAAAATTGTATTGATTTCCACCATCAAATTCATCAAATTCTTGTTTTTCAGTCAAACCATTTATTGCTTCAATAGTACTAGCTTTGTATCTTGGTTGATACTCATAAACTCCAGCAGGAACTTCTTCACTAGTAATTACCCTATTTCCTAAAAATCTAGGATTTAAATTAGATGCAGGTCCAATAATTCTTGTTAAATTCGCAATATCAAACGCTCTTTTTGGAGCGTTTGCAGTCTCATTGCTATCTCTGTAACTTAAGTTTCTTGGATTATCATTGTAGTTTTCATCATAAATATCTCCGATTGCCCCATAAGCATCTTCAATATCTCTTCGAAGAAAATCATACATTCCGTTAAGTTTTTCTGCATTAAGTCTTTCTCCTGCAATAAACTCAACTAATCTAGCTCTTAAAGAATTAAACTTATCTGCACTCATTATGGACTACCAATCAATCTAAGGTTAAGTATTGTATTGTTTGTATCTGGATTTATAGTTAGATATGACGCTCCACCCAGTCTACTTACATCATTATCTTTATCATATATTTTTAGTTCATCTAGGTACTTCTCAGATAATCTTGTTTTTATTGTAACTATATTTGAGAAAATTTCAAAACTACTAGCAGGATCTATAGCTTTACATTGAAAAAATTTACTTTTAGGATAAAATATCCTGTATCCTGAAATCAAAGACTCTTTACTTAAAGCAACATCGTATTTTAATTCGCAATGACCAGCATTATAACTTTTGTTTACTGGGATTAATCTTTGTAGATTTTCTGCTTTATAACAAATTCGATCTACTCCAACACCTTCTTCATTTTCATTCTTTTTAAACAATGTAATTGATGTAATAGCTATAATACTATTAGGTCGAGGACTCTTTAATTCAAAATAGATAATGTTGTCTACAATATTTGTAATTACTACATCTATATTCGAACTGCCAATTTTTAAATTGCCAACATTATAAATTGTTTCAAAAGAGCTTACATCTGTTTCTCTTGGAATGTTTAAAGGATTTTTTAAATCATTTCGGTGTATTTTATACAATTCTTTTTCTAACCGAATTCCTTCATAATCATTTAATGTAGCTTTAAACTTTTTAGCCGCCTCTGGCGGCGGTAATATGAGTATCCCCCCTTCAGGGGGATTTGGACGTATATATTCAATACTAACATCATTAAAAGTAATTCCATTGGATCCTAAAAATGGATCTACTTTTAAAACTTCAAATAAGTAAAAATCTTCTAATGCCGCATCTTCAGAAACGTCTGAAGGCAGTCTGATTATACTTTCATTTCCATTTATTCTAATGCCACCTTTATTTATAAAATAACTTAAAGAATTGTTTTTAAAAGGAAAGCTTGCTCTTGCAAATGCTTCTCCAGAAGCATTAGTGGTGTCTACTAATTCTTTTAAGTTTCCCTCATAAAAAACTTCATCTACTTCTAAAAACGTTACATTGATTTCATCTACAGGTTTATCTAAAGCATTTAATGCTTCACATGTTAATAAGCATGTTTCAGCACCAATACTTATAGCATCTTTATTAGATGTTAATTTCAATGTTCTTAAATTTCTTTCTTCAGAAGAAATTTCAATAATTCCAGAAGGCTGCCTATATAAATAAGGTTTTAGATTTAATTTATTTGTTTTAAAGTAATTTTCTACTACTTCAAAATCTAATCGTGCACAAGCTGTATACCTTGCTTTCATTTCTTCAAATTGATTTTTCTTCCAGCTAATTACACCTAGCTCTTTATCTAAAATGTAATCTTCTCCTTCTATTAATTCTTGATTAAATAGAATTTCTTTAATTGGAAAATATTTTAAATATGAAACACTCCCGCTACGTAGAATTCCAAAACTTTTCCAACTAGCTTCTAGTCCCTCAACCCCTACTTTTTTTTCTTCATAATTTGTAATCGATATTGTCTTTGTTTCTTCATCTAAAGAAAATTCAAAGTTTTTATAAATTGAGTTAACAAAATTATCGTCTCGATAAAACATTGCAGCTTGTGTTGTACCTAACTTTAGTTGATCCCATTTTTCAATTAAAGTTACATTTGCTTCTTCAGCAACTACACAAATAGACCCCCTAGAAAACAACCTTTTTTCTTCTCCATTGATATAGTAATTTCCTACTTCAATTTTTGGAGTCCATATAGATCTGTTTGTATAACCTTCCTCCACTTCTACCAACTCGCACCCTACACAACTTCCTTGAAAATCTTCATTCAACAACCCTTCTTTTAGATTGTATTTATAACCACCTAAAGAAGATATTACTGTAGTTTCAATGTTAGAATAATCTTGAGCTGGTGCCTTATCATAGCACCAACCATCAATATTCTCTTCTTCAGAAAATACTCCTGTAGTTGGGTGATATTCTTCCTCTTCTCTAACTACACATTGAATAAATTGGGTTAAATTAAAAGGTTGAACTAATATGCCTGTATTTGGCCCTAGCCCTCTTGTGGCTATTTTGTTTTTTAATTTATTTATTACTAAAGACATTTATTAATCACCATTAGGAATAGGTAATGTTTCGAAATAAACTCTTTTGAATGGGTTCAAAACATTCGTTATTCCATTCTGATCTAGTAAGTTCCAGCTTCCTATAATCGTATCAGCAACAGTCTCTGTTTCATACTGCCCTGTTGATTTTATCAACAGTTGACCTCCAGCTATTTCCCATGTTCCGTTCTCTACTTCTAGCAACCGTTTTATAAATCGTAAAAGTTCTGCACTAGCAGTGTTTATAGTCTCGCTAGCAGTGTTAATATCTTCAACTACATTAAATACATTATCTTGTCGATCTAATCGCATGGTAATATATCGTTGTTTTGGATCTACAAAGCTATCTCCACAATCTACTTTAACTAAGTATCCAGCTCCATTAAATGTATTGCTAGCCCAATCTATTGTAAATTTATAGAATCCGTCACTTAATTCATTTATGAGAGGTAAAACTTCTTGTTGTTCTGCTAAATCAGTACCATCTCCAACGTTTATAAAGCTTGAAAACACAGGTACAGGGTCTAGCCCTGACGCTACAAGATCTCCTCTTTCTATATAAAGAGAATATATTACTTCATTGCTCATTATTTACCCCAGTAAGTATTGTCTAGTTTTAAAAGTTGATTAATAAGTCTAGCACCTTCTTGATTTAAAAGATATGGCTTTTCTTTATCGTCGCCTTGTTTAATTAATACTTTATCTTTGATTCGATAATCAAATGATTCTGAATTAAATTCAAAACCTTTGCATTCATTAAAAGATATTATTAAAGGCCATTTAACATAGTTGTAAAAAACATCTTCTTGCTCAACTTGACCTTTAATAAAGAGGCCATCCTTAACATAGTACTTATAAGGAGAGTTTGCTACAGTTATTATAGCCGCATCTACTGACTCTAATGTGTTGTTATTTCCTGTTTCGTCTTTATTAAAGTTATTATTAAAATCAGCCATTTCAATTACATTTTTATCATTTAATCTATTTGATGCACTTGCCTTTGTTGTATATTTAAATCTATGTTTTAAATTATTAAAAGGAATGATGTTTTCTGCTAACAAATACTCATCTTTAAATGACCCCTCTATAAAACTTTTTACACCTATGTATTCTCCAAAATTGTTCTTTAAAATATTACAAAAATCTATTGTAAATTTTTCTTTATTTAAAATCTCTATAGATTCTATTTCATTATTTTCTTCGTCATGCAGCTTTAGAAAAACTCCATCAAAAGACACATGATGTAACTCGTACCCTATCTTAGGGGTTATTTCAAAAAGTATTTTTGATCTATAGCTAGTTAAATAGTCTAAAGATTCAAAGAATGAGTCTTTAGTTATTTCAAAAGCATGTTCAAATGCTTTTTCAACTCTTTCTGAAAAAGCATCAATATCTTCTTCTTTTTCTCTAAACAAGTTAAGGTGCAGTGCTTTTTCATCTATTGATGTATTATTTAATATCTTATTCATACAACAACCTCTGCATTATTCTCAAAAGTAATTGTAAAAGTTGTACCATCTAATGGCTCTGTACTATATATAATATTATCTTTTATAAAATATTTTTTATTATACAGCTTTAAACATTCAATACTTGTATTGTTGCTAATAAATAGATTTTTACTATATTTGTCAAAAAACACCCCATCATACCCAATATTATTAGGATCCTTATACTCATTAAACTCTCTTACTGCACTATTTGACTCTACTATAATTTTAAGCTCTTCAATAAAATAATTATTTTTATCACTGTGGAATAAGCTGTGTATTTCTTGAAAGTTTCTATCTTCTATATCCGAAGTGTTGTCTTCTCTTCGTATTCTTTGATTGTATTCCTCAACTAGATCTTTTATTATTCTAGGGTCTTGGTATGAAAAAATATAATAACAGTATTCTCCTGATTCATTTAATACATCTACAAAATTAAATATGCTAATACTATCTAAGTCGTCTACTGCACCAAATATTCCTGAGTTCAATGTAATATGACTCCTCCAGCTACCTATAACTCTGTCATAGAATTCAACATCATTTATACCTTGACTAGAAGGTAAATACCTTGCAATAAAGAAGTTTTTTATTGGCTTGATATTATTAAAGCATAATACTTTGTAATAATTAAAAGTATCTTTAAGGATTCTTTGTTGAGTTGCTTCTAGTTTTAATTCTTTTAATCGAGTTCTTTTTACTCGATTAAAATCTCCTTGCACATCATTTCCAACTTTACTTTTTCCCAATCTAAACACTTTAATACTTAAATCATCTTCAATTGTAATTAAGGTGTTTGTAATATCGTCATAAGTGAAGTCTGTTATAACTATACTTTCTCCAGAATTACTTAACAACTCTTGCTCTAATAAAATCTCTTCTGTTTCAAAAAAGAATTCCTCATCTTCTTTTTTGATTGAAAGCATATTTTCTTTATTTTTAGAATCTTGTGCATGAAAAATATAACTGTGGATGTATCTAATAAAACTTTTGGATTCTGTTTTAAATATTTCTATATACAATTCATTATCTCTTAATGAATCAATATTCAAAAAATTCTTCTCTAGAGATACTACTGAAAGCAAGTTGTTTATTTTTATACGCTTTTTTTTAATATCAACTGAATCTAACTCATCTACTAAACTTTCATAAAAGTACTTCTTGGTATCATTCCAACTTTGCACAGGAATTGAAAGAATTTCTCCCTCTAAGTTGTCTGCTCCTGCTATTTCGACTCCCCTCCCTCCAATGATTCCTTTTTCAATATCAGCATATATCGGCTCAATTGTTCTAAACTTCTTTCTTGAAGAGTACAATCCTACATCGTGTATGTCTACATGCTCTTCAATTGGATTTAAATTTTGATCCAAACCTCTTAAGCATATATAAACATTCTCTCTTTCTATATTTTGATTAACATTTTCAAATTTTTGTATGTCTATGTACACTCTTCTTGCTTTTGGAATTCCCACTTCAAAAGATTCATCCGTTCCAGATTTAAACTCACAAATTACCCTCTTTTGAATCGTGTAATTTTTAGAACTTTCGCTTCTTAAGTTTTCTTCTTCAGAAGCGTATATCTCTTCTTCTGAGGAAGCCTCTGTGAGAGAGGGATCTGAACAATTAATACTTTCTATTGTCGAATTTCTTAAATTAGAAATATAATTTAAGTTTTCAATTTTTTTATAAAAAAACTTTTCCCTTCCTGCTTCTGGAAATTCTGAGCTAGAACTTACCCTAACTGATGAGCTAAATATTTTACTTCTAGAATTGCTTATCTCATTTCCAATACAATCTAATATCTTAGCACCTGTACTTCCATCATCTCTCCTTATTCTAGAAAGTTGAGGAAATCGATTTCTTAGAAGCTGGCCATAAAACCTATCCATGTTACACCACCTCCCTTACATTGATTATGATTTCACCTACTACAGGAATCTCATAGGACTTCAATGTGTATATATTTCCAACCAACTTGTCTTTAAACTCACTAGATTGATTCTCTCCTAAATACCTATTAGCGCTTTTTGATATTTTAATATTTTTAAAGACACTTCCTTGGCTAGAAACAAATGAAAAGCTCGTAATTTCATTACTTACTAAATTTGAAATATTACTAAAATTTAAAACGTTTGAAGAACTTATAAAATTCTCTTCAATGCTATTTCTTATCTCTTGTTTTAAACTTTCTTTAGCTTCATTGTTTAACGCTTCCCTGCTTAAAACTTCTATTTCTATTGCAAAAAATACACTAATATCTTCAATTATTTTTATGCTTTCACCCGTTCTTAATAACTGGCTCATTCTATTTTCAATTATTCGTTTAAATCCTGCATTGTTGAATCTTCCTGCACCTCGGGCAGAATAAGCCGTAGTCCCCAACCCATAATATCCTTGATGTTGAATTGCTTCTAGCACTCCAGGAACTTCATAAATTGTTTTATTTATGAAGTCAGAATTCTTTGCAATTGAACTTTCTATATAACTAGAGCATCTAATTCTAAAATTTCTATCCGATTCTAAATCTGCTCCGTTTACAATCGGAAAATTATTTTTGCAGCTTAAGTTAACATTATCTAAATTCTCATCATGCCAATAAACTAATCGCTCTCTCCCTACATTGAAGACAGATCCCGCATCTTTTGCAATGACATTTACAAATACTTCTGACTCTCCAACTAATATCGTTGCTTCATCTACAGTTGTAAAAAAAGCATCTTCTTCTTCAAATGAATCTAATGTAGAAATTTTAGTTCCAGCAGGAATTACAATTTCTGTTGATGCTGTTCCATCGATATTTAAATAAAAAGATACATTTTGCTCTGGAATTGATGAGCTTGCTTTAGCTGCAGGAAGTCTTGTCAAATTGAATAAATCATTTGCAACCTCATCTAAAGCTTCTCCATTTGCATTTGATAATTGCAAATCTTGAAATCTATTATAAAATTCATTATTTAATGAAAACAGTTCACTAGAAACAATGTCTGAAAGTATATTTCTAAACGAATCGTATCCATCATATGTCAAACCCATTTCATTGAAACGTTCGTCAAGCGCATTAAATATATCTAACTGATTTCTAGTTCTAATATTAGCCATTTTTAGAATTCTTTCTCATTTGCATATTGAACTTTAAATGTATTAGTTCTGCTATCTATAATCAACCCTAATTCTATATGATCTGTATTGGGGTCTGATCCTCTAATTCCAATAGTTATTAAAGCAACTCCCTCATCTGTAAAAGATGAACCGAAATTTATTTCTCTTTCATCTAATAAATCAAATGCAGTTAACGTTCTTAATAGCTCTAATTTAATATCATCTAACCGCCTACTTATTTCAGACAAACCCAAATATCCTGCTAGATTACTATGTATTGCATAGCTGCTTTCAAATCCATATACAATTTCCGTTAATCTTTTTGAAATTTTTTCTTTTAACAAACTGTTAAATCTGTAGGTGCTAGTTTCTAATCGACCTTGATTATCGATTAGAAAATCCCCATCTTGAGTAAAACAAAGCTCTTTACTATTTAAATTAATATTCATTGTATATAACTCAACAAACTAAACAAAGTGCTTTTCATATTCCTTACTTCGCTTTGAAATGGGAGATCTAGGCTTTTTCTAGAAGTCTTATTAAAAAACCCTGGTATAAAATCTGTTGGAGGCATGCTTTGCTTGTATAATGGCCCTTTAATTTTAAAGGTATTCATTGCCACACTTTTATTATATGAAGGCTGGATGTTTATTCCTCCTTCATTTACTTCAACTATATTTCCTTCAGAAAATAACGTTGAGCATTTTGCGCTTAAGAATACACCACTCTTACAAGAGGGGTTTGGCTGTAGCTTTAATAGTTTGTATCTAGCTTGATGTTCTTCCATGAATAACCTTCACTTGAGACTTTTCGTTTTTGTAGAGACTTAATCTTGTCTTTGAAATCAAATTTACATCCATTCATACCTCCAATTGAAAAAGGTATATAGGAATCAGTATCTTCAGGCAAATGACTGAAACTATCTAAAAAACGTAATTTTCCTCTAGACATATTATATGACGTATTCCCTTCACTTTCAATGATAACATGACGTCCAATCAAGTTGCCTATAGATCCATAGGTCCCTATAAGCTCTTCTGCTGGAATATTGCATTTGATTGATATTAATTCATCATTTTCACTGTAATTAATATTAACTTTAACAAGAAAACTTACTCCACTTCCAAACCCTTTTACGTCTAAAAGACTAGTTGTAGAACAGTATCCGTTGATTACTTTTACAATAATCCCCAATGCATTAAATGTTCTTTTTGCATGGTCTGTTTCGCTTACAAAACGGGTTTTCTTTTCTTGCTCTTGTGTAAATAAACTTTTACTACTCATTATTAATCCTCGAAAATTCATCTTGTGCAAAGTATGCCCATGCAGCACTTTCGGAAATCTCTTGACCACTAGCCCATTCAGTCCACGATGCTGCTGCAATATGGCCATAATTTTCATTTCCTAGTAAACCTAGGAAGCCGCCAAAAATTGTTACGACTACTCTCTTTGTAAACCCTACTGCTCCGCTATCAAATTCCTTATATCCAGCTCGCTCTGCCATTTCTTCTAACTCCCTTACCCTGCTACTCATTGATACAGCAGCATCAGATACTGTATTTATATATTTCCCAAACATCTTTTTAAATCGATATTGTGGAGGGATGTTTTCATATCCACTAGCTATCAAAGGTTTTGAATCCTTTGATAGCGGGAATACTCGTATTGCATTTGCCTCGTTTACTCGTGCAAGTAGCATTTCACCAAACATTGAATTTGCTAAACCGCCAGTTATAAGCTTATCATTTGCAAGCCTAGATAAATCTTTTGCGAATACATTTCCAGCAAGCCCCAACCCAATTAAACTTCCTAATAGCAATGGTGATTTTACATTGCTTGTTAATTTCAAACCCCTTCCTAAGGAATGCAATTTACTCGATGCGGCTGAATAAAGTATTCCTGTAGTTCCAATACCCGCCAACCCTACGCTTCCAACTTTAATTAAATTTTCAACATATCTTGATACATCTATTCCTTGGGTTAGCTCTCCTGTAGACAAAAGTTGTCTTTCATCAATTTGTCTTTTAATTATTTCTGTATAAACATCTATTAAAGTTTCTTGCTTTAAGGCAGGGCTCTTACCTTTTCCTGAAACACTTAAAAGCTTATCTTTTAGTCTTTCAAAGCCACCCCCTAGGTTTTTTTGAAGATTAAATATTGTTTTATCAATTGCACTATCGCTTTCTGATAGATAAACCGTAATAGAATCTTCAACATACTTTTTGATTTTCTCTTCATCAATTGATCCATCATTCTTTCGCAAAAGATTAAAGTTAATTTCATCTTTTAAAAGTTTTTTCTGTGCAATAAATACAGGGGCAGTATCTAATATCGGTTGGCTAAACGCTTCATTCGAAGTTACTAAAGCATTTGGTTTTATATCAGTAACAAATCCAGTATCATAACTGAAGATGTGTGTTACTGATTCTACTTCGATAGGTCCATGCATAATAGAGTAATTGTCTTCTAAGATACATACATCCCAAGGCTCTATATTTGCGTCTCCTAGTATCAATATAGAACCTTGATACATTTCTTTAGCACTATCTAACAAAGCTCCAATACCATATCTAGCTGCTCCACCAAACCCTTTTATATTAGGCAATACTAAACTTTTTTGCCTAACTTTATCTTTTGGTATAAATGGATGTGCATTTACAGTCCTTGTATTGTCTATATGCATGCCTGCATCATTCCCACCTTCTAATCCTTTGCTTGCATATTGTACAATTATTGAATTATATGTACTTTCCGATTTCACAATAAGGCTATTTGAAATAATATCATTTTCACTAGTTATGTGATGATACTGTCTATAGGGTTTTTTATGCTTACTAACTTTATCAATAAAGTAGTTCTTTAATTCTAAGATAGTTTTAGATTTATCTTTATTCTTTATATCTTTCCCAGTTATACTCTTTAAATCTTGAACCGACACTGCTTGTTTTTCAATAACCTTAAAAAAGATTTCATTTAAAACACTAACCTCATCATTACTTATTGGTTCTGCAAAGTAGAGTTGATCAGGCAGCCCAAAGAACAATCTTTGCTCTAGCCCTTTACCATATTGCTTTACGCCATAAATCCACCCAGGATGCCTCAAGTACATTTCATGAAAAACTTCCCAGATCGTAGTGTTGTTTAAATTATAAATGTTTTCTTTATATCTTGCATCTAGCATTTTATTTCCTAAAACTGCTGGATGCCTTAGAAACTCTTTATATTTCTTATACCCCTCTTCTCCTTGTTTAAGAAGTAAATATAAAGGTAGCATATTGTAGCTTAATGCTGTTTTTGCTCCATTAAAAAGGTATTCTTTGAACAGTTGCTCAGTCCAAGACTGATCATATCTAAGGATATATCTGTCGCCTCCAGGGGCGAAGATATTATCATCTTGCGGAGATAATAAAAACTTTGTTTTGGTTGGATTTAAGTTGTGCTTTAGTAGTTTATCGAACCCCCCATTTACAACTCCTAATAATGAGCTAAATAAATCAATCACCCCTCCAATTAAATAACTTGCTAAAAATGCTTTAGACAAATTGCTAGGTACTCTAAAACCTAAAACATTTGCATTAAAAACAGCAGCAAAAGCTCCTCCTCCGATTGAGCCTGCTGGCACTAGTCCACGTTTTACTAAACCTGAAGCACCTTCTGCTCTTGCAATAATTGCTGTCAATTCTTCTCTAGTTACTGTTCTTCCTGTCGTCCTGTTAATAAGCCTTCTTATTGCAGGACCAATATTTCCTAAACCTAAAAATCTATTGTTTCTTACTAAACTAGCAGGTATATTTGTTATACTGTTCCCAACTAAAGTTTCATTTAAAGCTTTTTGCACCGTTTCTATATGTCGGTTATAAAAAGATCTATAACTAAATTTAGGAAATATAAAATCACCTACTCTTTTTGCTCCTGCTTTTACTTTTGAAAACCCTTTTCCAACATATTTAAAGCTACTTAAAATTCCTTCTTTAATTCTTGGATTAACTTTACCTGAAAGAGCTTTTAATATTACAGAAACACCTCTAGCATTTCCTTTTACTAGTCCTGAACCTCCTTTCAAAACAGTTGAACTTATACTTTTTCCAAGATTTTGAATCTTTAACAGTTTAGCACCTCCTGCACCTAGTCCTTCTAGTAGCACAGCAAAGCCTGCTAAATACCAATAGTACTCACTATTAAAATTACTTATCCAATTAGAAGCATTTAACTGAAGCCAACTTTCAGTTAAATACTCTGTTGTATCTAAATATCCTTGTTGATTTTCACCTACTAAAAACTTCCTTCCCCTTTTATATCTTCCAAAATGCCTTAACTCCTGAGACAATGCTAAGGTGGATAAAAGTTGTTGAGTGCTCGTAAAGTTTATAGATCTTGTTGGGTCTGCTTCAGATACTCCATATCTTTTAGAAACAAGCTCCACTCCAAACGATTGTAATGTTAACTCTAGTGCATCGCCACTTCCGCTTTGTGCAACCTCAGTAATCCTTCCACAAAAAAGAATTTTTAAGTTATTTGGATTGCTATCATATCCAGCTCTAATTTGAGCATTTATTCCAGGTCTTAAAACAATTGATTGTATTCTTGATTGCTCCGACTCTTCATATTCTGGCAATAACTCTCCACTTATATCTACATCTCTAATTACATTTCTTTTTGTTCCATCTAAAAGTCCAGAAATATTTTGGACTCTTACTGTTGCTGTATCTGCAGGCAACTTTCTTGATTTGTGTATAGTGAAATCTATTATTCCATTGTAAGAATAGAAATCATCAAAAATTAACAAATTATCACTTTCATTACTATCTTCTTCAATTAGGTATAATTTGAAAGTAGGAAATGCTCTTTTAATGCTTTCTTTACTGTCTAATACACTTGAAAAAGAGTTTTTAGCTTTTTTAACTAAATCTTCTTTTGTTATATTTAAGCTATCTTCTTGATTTATGAGATAGTCTGTTAAGCTAGAGGTGTCGCCTTCTAGCCTTTTTAATTCCTTAGCAACTTTTTCTTTTTCTGTTTGAATAGTTTCTTTATGTTTTTTACCTCCTAAACCAATTTTCTTTAACTTTTCCTTTATTATTGGTTCTGCTCCTGCAGACATACTTAAATCTAAATTAATACTATTGTTAGGCCCTTCAGTAGTATTTTTATTTATTGATGACCATTTAGCTTTGGAACTCTTGCTAGTTTGCTGTCGATTTTTTGTAACTCTAGTACCTTCGATAATGTCGATAGTATAAGATTCCAAAGGCACTTTAGTCCTTACTCCATACGTTTCTTTATCTGCGGTTACTAAATTATGGTTCCCTGTATATAAACCTTGCTGCAAATCTTCAGTGAAAGAAAAACTATTTTCAATAATAGTTTTTATATTTTTCTCACCTTTAGCTTTTAGCTTTGAATCATCATGCCTTTCCCAAAAATAAAAACCTGGATTTAATAAATTCAAGTTCCCCAAAGGAGACTTTGGAAGTTTTATATCTGGATAACAATTTTCATCTACTCGGTCTATAAAATCTACATAAGTTCTTTTATTCAAACCATATGCTGAACTCAAGTTCTTCGAACTTTTAACTGCTCTTGTTAACTCATCATATAGATTTTTTAAAAATCCTAGCTTTCTATCATTTAGCTCTTTTCTTGTAGCTGCAGTAAACGGATACAAACTAGCAGGATTTTTAGTGTAGTAGTTTTTAATAAAACTACAGCTATTTTTTCGTGAGGCTGAATCTGAATATTGAGATAAAACTTTTTTATTTGTATTAAAAACAAAGTTTTGCTTATTGTTATTCCCGTTATTATCTAGTGTTATTGCAATATTGTTTGATGCATAATTTATACTTTGCTTTTCAATTACTTTTGAGTATGTATCATCTGTAAATTGACTTCTAATAAGTGATTTTGTTTGATAATATATTTCTGAAGGGAAATCAAAAATATTTAAAAACAATTGTTTGATTTCTCCTGCAAACAGCATATCTGAATTTAAAGCTAAAACTGCTTCCTCTTGAATATCATCTCCTATAATTCCTTTATTAACGTTTACAAACCCTCCTAATGCTGCAAAAACATTTGTAAATGTTTTTAATTTCTTTTGATAGTCATTATAAGGTTTTAAAAATGGTGATTCTAAAACAACATATTGAAGAAATCTTTGACTCCCAGCCATTATCTGTACACTATCAATCGTGCTTTCCATAATGCCAAGAAAATCAGCATTATTAGATATTGTAAACTGACTCTCTAGTAAGCCTTCTATTTTATCATTAGCTTTTACAACACTATTAAAATAGCTTTTTAAGTTTTGCTCATACCCCATATTAAAAGAAAATCTTGCAAATTGCATTTGAAATGACTTAGCATTCTCGCCGGCAGTCAGCATCTGACTCAAGCCATACGCTCCCCCAAGGATTCCTAATGCTAACAACCCTATTGGTCCTGCTAAACCAAGCCCACTTGCTGCAGCCAGCCCTTGATAGCCTGCAACTGCTGTTCCAATTCCACCTCCTAAACTAAACCCTCCTGTTATACCTTGACTAGAACCAACTTGAACTGATGCATCTCGCACTGCTTTGTTAAAGACATCGAATCCTAGCAAGCAACACAAAGCATTTGAGTAAAGAAAGGGCACTACTTCAATTCCATGCAATTCCTCTTTAATCCTATTTAATTCTGCTTTAACATTTTCATCAGAAGGATCTTCTAAATACAAATTTGGTTCTGTTAATATCGCAGAAGCAAAAAGATCAAAATCTTCTAGCATTTTTATTATTATTTTTTCATCTTCATTAATATTCGATTGAGTTGCATTTCGAGAAGACCTAGGAATAATAATTTCATTCTCTTGTTTAGCAAGAGAATTATTCTTACGGACTTTAGCACTATTTGAGCTTTCTACTTTTAAATAGTCCAATCCACCAATCTCTCTGCTACTTATATCTCCTTTTACAACTACTACATCATATGTAATTCTTTTTCTTTCTTCTTCTGAAATTTTAGAAGAACTTATAATTGTTTGTTGTTGTTGTTTCGTTAAGTCACCCCATCTTAAAGTTTTTCTGCTTACTTCTTTTCCACCAAAAGCTTTTTCTTTAAAAACATCTTTTTTATCTAAAATCCTTGCTATTCTAACTTCATTAGGAACTAACGAAGCAACATCTAACTCTGACTCTTGTTCTTGCCCTTCTTGTTGTTCTACTTGTTCTACTTCTTGTTCTTCTTCTTGATCATTAGCTCTAAAATGATTAACTACATCTGATAAAAAGAATTTAACATTTGCTTCAACTTCACTACGATTTATACCTGGCCCATCTACTTTTATAAAGTCTTTGTAAAAGCCATGATATTTAGAAGTTTTTCCATTTAATTCTGTGTATTTAAAATTTACTACATTTTGACAAATTGGATCATTCTCAACATTTATTTTTATTTTATCTTTATTTGTTAATATTATTTTTCCGTTTTGTTTCTTATACTCTGCTTTTACTCCACTAACCTTAAGTCTTTTATCAATATGAATAAAATTTCTATGTTGATATGCTTTAACAAAAAGAGAGTTACTAGCGTCGGCCCCATTATTAGTTTTAAAATACTCGTCTTTAAAATATTTATTTTTCCATAAATAATACACAACAGCTTCTAATAAAAGATAATCTTCTTTTTCTAAACCCTTAACATGAAAATCTGCTGCTGCTCCATAAAAATGTTGTGACATTGTTGGTCTTGCAGGCCTAGGATAGGTTCCTATTATATCAAACCCACTAGTTACAAAAAACGATAAACTTCTTCCAAAAACATTACCTTTCCATGAAAGGTAATCTCCCAATTTATCTACAACTGTTTTACAAAAATTATAAGAATTAGTATCAAGTATTGTATTATTACTAATTATATCTCTAGTTTCTGGACGTCTTTTTTTTATTTTACTATACCATTTATCACTATTTATATACCTTGTTTCCCAATCCATAATACCTTTATAGCCTTTTAGGAACTTCTTATTAGATTTTTTAATACGTGTTTGTTTTGTTGCATTAACCTTTTTTGCTAGTTTCTTTTTTTGAGATTTTTTGTTTACAAAAGCACTAGAGCTAAATACAGGTCTCAACTTTTCAGTATCATAAGGTTTTGATTCGCAAAACCTTATGCTAGTAGCATCTACTCCAGGGGATCCTTCAACTGTTTTTGTCTCAACTGAAGTTAATGTTAATCTTTTATTGTTTGTTTCCATGTCATCTTTATAGCTACCTAGTAGTCTTGTTATGAAAGAATCCATAGAAAAATATCCTGCATCAGGAACCATTTTGAAATTTCTTGAGTTATTTTGAAGCCTAGTTCTTAAAAGTTCAATCTTTTTATTTATTGGCGAAGTTTCAGCAAGTTCAAGTCTTGTGTTTTTCCCCAATATTGTTAATTGGTATACTGGTTCAATAGAACCTAAAAACTGATGTGTAGGAAACTCTTGCCCTACAATTGGTATTGTAGAAAGAATATTTCTAAACATCCCACTAAAACTAGCTATTACACTATCATTTCCTTTTACAAAATCTTCTTTATCTGAAAGCTCATACTTTATATGAAGATTTCTTTTATTGTAATAAATTAAGCTATAATCTTCTAAATCTGAGTAAGGAGTTAGTTCCTGTTTATCAATATAGTCAATTATTTTCTGATATTTTTTGTAATTAGCATCATCTTCAGAAAGAAGGTTTCCTTCTAAGAACTTCTTTCTATTGTCTTTAACTTTTCTTTGTCTATCTTTTAAGGAATCATTTTGTTGGATTCCTTCAAAAAGACTATTTCTAAGAAATTTCAACGTTTCAGAAGGAAACGGTAAATATCGATATTCAAAGTACTGACAGTTTACTTCGGTTTTATTTAATAATAAGCTTATTAACTCTTTTCGTTTATTAAATGGAACTCTATTATCGTGAAACCCTAAGCAAGGCTCTCCAACTCCTTCAATTTTTGTACCGCTTGTTATGTTTTTCAATGTTTTTAAGTTTATAGAAAAGTTTTCAATAAAACTTTCAGTTTGTAAAAAGTTACAATACCTAACATAAGCATCCGAATCTTTAGCAAATGCTGTTCTTATACTTTCACTTATTAACTCACGTTTGATTAACTCACCAAAAATATTAGATTTTCTCTTTGTTGTCGACCCTGATTGTTTTATAGTCTTTAAAAGGACTTTTTTATCCTCTTGTTCATCTTTATATATTGAAAAAGTGTATTCTTCACCCTTGTCATTTGCTATAGTTTTATATTCTTTTTTAAATGCCAAGTTACTTTGATAAGGTGCATGGTTGAAATATCTTAAATCTAATTCGCAAACATATGCTTGTGGTGATTCAGGCATTGGAGATATTTGAAAACTACTAAGTGTAAACCATATTGGTCTCGTATCACCTTCACCATTTCCGCCACTTTGATCTAATATTGATTGTGTTACAAATACATTTGTTATTTGTACAAAAGGTGAGTTTTTTAACTGACATACCAATCTATGTAAATGTAAAATTGACTCTTCATCAAAAATTAAACTTAAAGATAAATGTAAAACACCATTGCCTGACACTACCTTGGCAGAAGATTTTGTTCTTAACGTTTTATATGAATATGAAAGTCCTTCTTTATAAACTTGAATATTCATTGGATCTATTGGCAAGCCAATATCATTGATGTAAAAGTTAAAATCTTGTTCTCTACTGCTATCAATATTATCTCTGTTAACAATCATTTTTAATCCATTAAATAGTTATCAATCATATTCGGAAGAGGCCTTCTGCCATCTTGTATCATAAGAATACCTTTTCCACCTGCTTTTGATACATTATTAACTATATTTCTACCGTTATTCAAGTCTCTTACTTCCCCTCTAAATGAATTGCTTGATGTTCTGTTGACATGCATTTGGTTTTGTATGATTGGACGCTCGTATAAATTTGTAGGATGTTCCATGCTTGAAGCAGAAACATCTCTATGTTGTCTGTGGAAATTGTTGTATACCGCTCTTGAACCAATCTGATTTTTAACCTTAGCATCACTGAACTGAGAAGGTCCGCTAAATGATGAAGTAGAGTAATCTGCACCCAAGCCATATGATGCTACAAGGCCTGCTCCGATCAAGCCAGCCATTCCTTTTCCACTTAAATTTGCTCTAATTCCTTTATTTACTTTACTGATAGATTCTAACCTATCAGTAACCATTTCTGTTAATGAATCAATTCTATCTGCACTACTTCTTACAGCTCCAGTATCAAATTCTCCAAGCATGGATGTTTCTAAAGAATTTCTTCCTGCCACCAAAGAGTAGAAGGCTTTTGAATGTGCCCCACTCAAAGTATTCATTCCTTGAACCAATTTATTTTCAGACCCTAAAAATTGCAATCCTAACTCCCTAGTAGTTTTAATACCTGCTTCTAGCTCTTCAAATATCTTATTTTGAGATATAGTAATTCCTTCTAAAGACTCAGAATACATTTGCTGTACCTGCTTAAGGTCTAAGCCTACTAAGTCTACACCTTTTACTTTGACGCCTTTACCTTTCATTGGTGAATGCTCAAAAACTGTAGAACTCAGAGCATCAAGGAACTTAGTTGTATCACCTGTTTTATATGCATAGTTCAATGTTCGTGCTAGAACTTCACCAATATCTGAAGCGAATGGAAGCTTTTTAGATTTAATAACTCCTGATTCTTGTATATTCGGAATGAATAATGAAGAGCTTAAAATATCTAATGTTTGCCCCACTACAGTTCCTGCTGCTTTTCTACTTTCAGTTGCACCTTTTTCATTTATATTTGCCATAATCCCAAGTAGTAATGATTTCATAGGCACATCAATTTGACCTACTCCTGATTTAATATTCAATTCTTTTGTTGCTTGATCTGTCATGAATCTTGTTAGATTCATCTCACCAGTACCTAGCCTTTTTGCTAGCGTATCAAATGCCTCATTTGTTAAATTCCGTATAATATTAAACTCACCGGAAGCCCTAGCTATCCTTCCTACTATTTCTCTTTGGTTTTGAGCCATAGCGTTAACAGACAAATCACTCGTTTCATGAAAAAGTTGATAAATGTCCGCATCGAAGTCCCCAATCTTTGAATACACATAGTCGAACCTGCTTGTTTGAGTTGATACATCCCCTGTCCCTAACTTTTCTAAAGTTACTTTAGCATTATACTCCGGGAATATAATTTTCCCGCCACCTTGGCCAAAAGCCGCTCCAAAGTTTTCTATAGTTTCATTGTAAACCCCCCTGAAGACACTACTAGCAAGGTTCTTTTCTGAAACTCTTAAAGAGTTTAACTTATTTAAATTTCTTTCAGCATCTTTTAAAGATGCAGCATTTCTATTGGAAATATTACTAGTTATAAGTTCTTGCTGCTTATTCAAAGCAGAATCATTTAAATCGCTCATTGTAATTGGGTTGAATCCAGTTCCAAAAAACTTTGTCATATTTTGATTAAATGACGATATTTCTTCTTTAATTCTAAAGTTCTTAGCTAAGCTCGCATCCTGTTCAAAGGCTTTTTCTGCCCTATAAATGTCTTCAAATTGCAACGAAGACACCTTGCCTTCATTAAATTTACCTTGCATTCCTTCTTGGAATGCTACTAGTTCTTGGTTGGCTCCTCTTTGCTGACCCCTTGCTAACATCTCTGGTGTTAGCAAACTTTCTATTTTTGCTCTTGATCCTTCACCTAGTGTACTCAAGATATCAAAACCCGCACTGTTTATATCCATTCGCCCAATAGCGGTGCCAATATCTAAATGTGTAATAAAGAATGATGGATTTCGTAACGCTAGAACTCTCCTTGAAGCGTTTCCTTCAAGGTGTTCAAACATGAAATCTTTAAGTAAATTGATTCTAGCTTTTTCGGGACTTTCTGCCTTCTCGTAAAGAATATTGCTTTTTTCTTTAGCACCCATAAATGTGTCTAAAGAATCCATAAATGCTCTAGTATCAAGCATCAAACCATACCCTTGATTTTTTTCTAAGAAACTTGAAGCATTTTGAAATACTTCATCACTCATAGTTGATAGCTTTGAGCTAGGTATGAATCCTGTACCTTGGGTTGAAACAGACCCCAATACAGCTCCACTTAAAGCTCTCCTTAATGCAGTTCCCGAAATCTCTTGAATCCTTCTTTTAGACCCTAAAATTGAAGTTACAGAAGATTCTGCAGGACGTGCACCTGGATTTAGAATATTACTTATATTTTCAAATGTACTTTTAATTTCTCCAATTAACGCTTGGTCTATATTCTCAACTCTATCACCACGTTTAATTTGATAGTTTTTCATACCTGCAATTGTTTTTGCTGAGGGCAAAACAATTTCACCTGTAGGAAATGCTTTCTCTAGTAATCGTCTTGCTTGATCATCTTCATCACGCAAAAGCTCTTTGAAATTAAGAATCATTGGGGTTTCAGACATTGCAAGCTGATTTGCAACTTTACTATCTGGATCTAAGATACCTACTAGTTTTCGTCTAAAAGAATCTCTATCTGAAAGATTCTGAGCTTCAGCTTCTAATAATAAAGTATCAAATTGATTTCTAGTCATCTTTGGAAGACTAGAGTAGTTTTCCATAAACTGACTCATGTCCTTTGTCATTGACAAACCAATATTAAATACATCAGGTAAGTACTTCCCACTAAATTCAACCCCTTGTTGCCTTATAATAAAGTCATTTAGATATTTTATAGAGTTTTGGCTATTCATCCCGAAGAAAGTTTTTAAACCATGAAATATAAAGTTTGCATGTCTTGGCTCAAATTTAGCCATATTGCGTCCATAGATTTGAGGAGGAGATCCTGAAAATCCACTTTGAGCACCATACATCAATCGAGTACTAAGCATCTTTTCCATTTCACCTTTATCTACATTTTCCAATTCTGCCATACCAAGAATGTGCTTTGTATAATCTCCTGTTTTTACCCCTAACTTTCCTGGAGTATCTTTTTCAACATATCTTAATCCTCCAGTTAATAAAGCTAGTGTCTGTGCACTAGCTTTGTCTTTTCCAAATAGTTCAGGCACGTCTTGCTTAAGAGATTTTAACATTGCTTGAGTATTTAAAATAAACGAAGCTCTATTCCTTTCAAAAGCAGAAACTCCTCTTCGCACTTCAGTGCCTGCCTCTTTTGAAATTAAACTTCTCGCAAAATCTTCTACTTTTTTGGGATCGAATATCCCTAACCCTTCACCTATTTTTTGCCTAGTTGCTTCTAAGCCTCCTAGCTGTCGAAAACCTCCCATCATTACACCCGATAAGTACTCTATAGATTTATCAATAGTTCCCGATCCAGTAATCAATAAATTCTTTGTTACTCCTCCAAATTCTTCTGTCATTATTTTATGTACTGTTTCTGCAGCAGCTTGTGCCCCCCCAAATGCTTTTGCATAACTATCATCTGCACTAAGTCCTTGCTTTATACTTTCAATAACTTCTGCTGCACTACCTAGTGGTCTTAAACCACCACCAGTGGTTTTGGCCATAGGCCCAAACAGCTTATTAGCGTTATCTCTCATCCTAGCTTCTGCACTGAATTGTATTTTTGTAGTACCGTATTTGTCGCTAATTATTTCTTCTACGCCAAATATGTAATCACTTACATTACCAAAACGCTTCAACGTAACTTCACGGTCATCGATAACGCCAATAGGAATTTCTCCACGCTTATTACCAAAGCGTTTAAATAGCTCTATAATTTCAAGTTCTTTTTTAAATCTTATTCTTGCTTTTTTACCACTTTGCGCACGCTTCTTTTGTTCTTCAGCAATATATCTTAAGAAATCATACTGAGGTAACTTCATTTCTTCAGGGCTAAGGATTGTTTTTTGTAAAGGAATTGTTACTTCTACTACTCCCCCATGCAATGCTTGACCTTCTGCTAAACCCATTGCTTGTACTTGTCTATTGTCAAAAAACATCAAACCGCTAAAGTTTGCACCCTTTACACTTCCTAATCTATTCTTTTCAATCACGTCAACCATATTCTCATCTACCCCAAGCAATGCACTATTACTTGCAATAATTGATAGTTTCCTATCTTTGTTTTTAGATCTTCCAAAGAAGTTTCCTGCTCTAGTTTCTGTTTCAGAAACTCTTGTTGTACCTTCTGTAACTCCTGCATTAGATCCATGTGCATAGATTTGACTAATGTAATCTTCTCTTCCAAAGAATTGCATTTCCCGAGCTGTTAAGGGTTGCGTACCTCTATCACGCAACCCAACTCGCTTCATTAAAGTAAGTGGGCTTATAACAGGTTCTACTTTTCCATCCATCCCTACATTCCCAACAACATTTACATTGTATCCAATAATGTTTCCTAAATGAGGCACTTTAAATTCTTTAGCGTCTACTTTCGATCCTGCAGGTGCATCAAATAATTCAGGGTATTTTGTCATCAACATTCTTGGAAGCTGTACAACATCTTTCTTTCTGCTGCCTGTAGCACCTATAATCACCGCAGAACTTGCGGCTAAACTTTGAGCAATATTTAAATGCCCAATAGTCCCTTTTGTAAGTATACTGCCTCTACGGTCAGGTATGGCTAAAGTCCCCTTATTAACTGTTTCCATTAAAGATCTATGGTGTGCAAACAATTGGTCCAAGTCCATTTGAGAAATAGCATCAAATGAACCTCCTGCACTGTTTCTAATTAAGTCAACAAAAGTTTGCCTAATATACTTTTCTGGTCTAGCAAAATTTAAAGCTCTTGAAGCTTCAGTTAAAGACATATTTCCTTTAGTTAGCCTTTCGCTAAGAACAGGATCAATAATTATATTTGGTGCAATAAATGGAGCATTCATGCTTTTTGAAGCCCGTGCTATTGGATTGAAACCCTTAGTTCTTGATTTTTCACCCATTCTTCTAGAGTAGTATATTGGTTGCTCAACAACCCTTCCTGTGGTTGTTGAGCTTACTTGTGCATAGATGCTAGGGATCTCTCCTTCATACTCTTGAATTAATCTAAAGCCAGAAATACTTCCACCAATTGAAGCTACTTCTTTTTTAAAAGAAGAGAGGTCTTTTTCTAACATCCCAAATAGACCTTCTAGATTTTTTCTTTTATGCTTTACATCTCCAAACCTATCGCTTACATAAAATCCTGCTTTAGGATTAGCCCTATTTGCAATATTCATTGCTTCTTCAAATGCACCTTCAAAAGATGCTTTTACAACTCTTTCTCTTTTTAGTGGCTTCCCCAGTTGCAAACCACTCTCTACTAACCCTAAAGCTTTAGTACTACCGCTAAAAAACCTAGAAGATTCTTTCAATCCTCTAAATCGTTTCATTTCCGATATTCTAAGATCAGGCTCCGATTTATTAATTTCTTTTAATATATTTTCAATATTGGATATAGCAGAGCTATTCACACTACTAGCCTTATCTAGCTCTCTTCCTAGAAGTTCATCTAATAAGGTTACGGTTTGAGTATCTACTCCCGATTCCTTAACATAATCTCTAACTGCTGTTAATAAGTATATCTTTTCATTAACTATTTCTTTTTTTATAGCTTCTTTTGCTTCTATAGAAAGAGTAGAGTCCCTAACTTCTCTACTTACACTACGTTTTAAAATATTATTTGCTTCTTTTGTAAGATCATCAAAAAAAGCTGAACTACTTTTCAATTCTCTCTTTTTTCTTCTTTCAAAAGTCCTGTCTATAGAACTTTTGACCATAGTCCCTGCTTCACCCAAACCCCCTCTTTCTAAAGATCTTTGACTTCCCTTTACAATATTTTTTAATTCTTTTCCAACGTCATCTTTTAAAGCATTATATCCTACAAAACCCAACCCTCCAAACCCTGCAATAGTTTTTAAAACTCCCCCAGTACCTTTTACAAGTTCATTTCTTTCTTCTTCTTCTTTTATTAAGTTAATAATACTCATAACTACCTTAGATGTTCTGATATAATTGTTGAAGTAAAGTAGGTGCTAGATCTTGAGTATACGATACTTCTGCAACAGAATTCCCATAATTATTAGAGTGAACGCTAACATTATTTAAATTTATATCCATCATTTTACTCATAATTTGACGACTACTACTTCGATTTAAAAGACTTTGATCTGTATAAACAAATCTCTCAGCCCCATTTAAGAAGGGTTTTCGTTGCACTTTTCGCATAGAAGACTCCCACATATCGAAGTCATGAATGTCTTTTCCTAAAGATTGAATATATTTTAATTTTACATCTTCTAAATCTACTTCGTTATGCCAACCAATCCAATCTACAGGAGGTAACTTTCCTTCTTCGCTTGAAGATATTTCATGATATCTTTCAAGCATTTCTTGCTCATTCATCTGGCTGTTGCTATCTCGATAAAGAGACTGTGTATTTCCAGAATCAATGCGATTCCATATATTGATATATAACTCTTGTTGATCCTCTGGAATCATCTCTAAAATTCTTTCTCTATCTCCTTCCTTTGCATTCATAAATGCATCGAAGTACTTCTTTTCTGCTTCTGGCAACGCCATGTATATACCTAAAGCATCTCCCTGTGGATTCACCCCAACTCTAGTCTTTGACGCTAGTCTTAAAAATCTTTTTCTATCTTTTTGATTTTGAGCAGTTTCAGCAAGTTTCATATACTTAATAAATTGAAGCTTGTCGAATTGCTCATTTACAGCATTTCGTTCTTGCACATGCGCAGGTTTTCCTTCAAATCCAAGCATATTGGCTGCAGAATAAAAAGATGGTCTAAACCAATCTCTTATAGGTGCATCCCAAAAAGCATGTGGAGTCCCATACATTCTATCAAATTCGTATGTTTCTACTACCCCTCTAGTCTTGCCTAATAACTTTTGTGTAGGCCTAAAACCTCCAGGCACTATATACTCTGCAGGAGCAAACCCTTTTCTTAATACTTTCTCACCAAAACCATAAGCTTCTTGTGTTACATCTGAAACAAATGGAATTTCTATTGCGTTCTTATGTGGTTCAAAGTCTTGTATTTTGGAAAGTCTTTTTCGATGCATAACTAATACATCATCAAGCATTTGATCTTCGTACTCTGTGGTTGATCCGATTGCTCGTCTTTCTAAAAGATTTTGCTGTAGTTTAAACGACTCATTGCTTTTTGGTGCCACATCTGCAAGTATTTTATACTTGTGTATATCAGGGTAGTCTTCTGGATCTATATTTGTTAATTCTGGGTATAACGCTTCATAACCTTTACCTGGAAGTCTTGCTGCCCCTGATTTAACATTTCTATAAGGGTCTCCTCTTTTAAATCTATTTGGCAACCAAGATGGCATTGAATTCATGATTGGATTATAAACATCTTGTTCAGCTTTGGGTCTTGGTAAAATACGCCTGATTGGCTCCGATAAAAAGAATGCTCCACCTATTTCAAGATCCCAGTAGTTTAGAACTGGGGAGTCCATCATTGCTGATGAAGCCATTACAGGTGCCATTGTTCCAATGGTTTCTCTACCTGTAAATACTTTTTGCATTAAGTTTTGTGCATATCCTGTAATACCTGCAATTTCTCTAAACTGATATTGCAACTCTCCCATTCTGTAAAATAAATTATTTGTAGTAATTGGCTTCCCTGGTGGAAGCCCTCCCAATTCGTGAGATGATCCGTACTCTTTTTGATAAAGGAACTCTGTTTCTCCAAACTCATTAACTTGAAAAAGTTCATCTTCATGCATGAACTTTTGTGGTTTAATTAAGCTTCCAATTGTAGGTCCTAAAACTGACCCTACTACAGGTAAGTTTTCAAAAGCAGGTGCAGTTAAGGGGTATGGCCTAGTGTAGTAGTTTTTATCTTCTAGATGATATGTAAAGTTTTCTAAAACAAACTTAGAAATAGGATTGTATGCAGCGTGCTCATCTCCCCAAACAGATTTTTCTTTAGCTTTTGTCATTAGGAGGTGATATGCATGCGGCCTAAAATAAGAAGTCTCCATACCCTCATATGGCGTACCGCCACCTTCCCAAAACCTACCATTTTTAACTTCTACTAATTTTTTACCTTCATAAATTTCAGTAAGCTCTTCTGGTGTTTCTAGCGTTCCAAATAAACTTCCTGTAACAGCTTGATGCACTAGCATCCCTGCAGCAAATAAAGTTCCTGCTCTACCTAACCTAGGTTTTAATCCTAACTTATCTAAACCTTCTCGATATGCCTCTCCTCCAAGAGAAGCACCAAAAAAAGCATGATATGCTTTTGCTCCAAACTCTTCTACCTTTTTGCCAATTTTTCCAAAGAAATTGGCTCCCTTGTATCTATTTCCTATAGACTCTAATCTTTTAAATAAAGAATCATGAAGTGCATTTTCCTTCATGTATTTATCATAATGTGTAATAGACGCTTGCTTTTCTAAAGCATCAAACAGTTTAGCACTTACTATGTGGGCATCTCCTTTTTTTAAATTATAGTTCTTTACTAATGGCTCTACAACACTTCTAAAGAACCCTGGACTTCGCAATTTGCGTCTTTCCATTACTGTTAAATCTTCAAAAGCTTTACCTTTTGTGACTTTTTCAAAAATCCCTCTATATTGATCACTTTTAAACATTTCTTCAAAGTTGTTCAATTTCTCAAAGAACGGTAACTCTAAAGTTGTTTTGCCTGACAGTGTATTTCCAGGACGCATGTAATCATATATTACTCTTTCTAAAGTTTTATTTTTAGATTCTGGAATAACTATTTTACTACTTGGTGCAAACCCAATTCTTCGTCTAATTAGCTCTGGAAGTATTTGTTTTTCTGATTCTAAGATTTTCTTACCTAAACCTCCGTAAGAAGCTAAAGCTAAACCTACTCCAAAGAATGCTCCTGTACTTCCATCAGTAAATCCTGGAAGCAATCCTTCTATACCTCTTCTTATAAAACTCATCCCACTATACTGTCCAATATAACTTCTAGTTATATCAGCATTTACAAGACTTGTGGCTAAACCTTCTGTAACACCTACTTCAAAACCTGGCATAAGCACTTGTGTTGCAAACATTCCCATAGCAACTTTTTTTGGAAGAGTTCTATTTATTATATTGTTCTTTTTTAAAAAGTTTGCAGTTAATCCTGCTCCTAATAAAGAGGTTCCAGTACTAGCAACAATATTACCAAGCATCCCATATTGTTCTCTATAATGATCTATTGTTCGCAATCCCATATATGCTCCTCCAATAGCAGAAGCTTTAAAACCGATAGATGCAAATTGCTTATAAAATGGTTGGGGAGATGTATAAGGTGTAATTCCTAAAGACTTTAAGCTTCCTTCCACAACAGATCCTATAATAGGAACTTGCTCAAAAGTACCCTTTATTAATTTGTTAAACCGACTCATTTCAAATGTTGGATATGCTGTAAGATATGCAAGTCTTGCTTGCATATCTGCAGATGTATCTAAAAGGCTTGGGAAAGGTATTACAGAAGGTCTT
>MDTB01174088.1_pt1 | contig 154731 bp, 132 predicted proteins | sample 811161 | NCBI WGS metagenome assembly MDTB01 (sample SAMN05326650, study PRJNA326480) | marine metagenome | isolation source: seawater | place: Mediterranean Sea | collected 2009 | reverse complement strand
TGACTTACCATCTTCAGAAGGCTTAAACTTTCCAATTTCTTTTAATAATTGCTGCTTTGCAAGAAGGTTCTTTTCTTTTTCACTATCTAATGCTTTGAAGTGCTTATTTCTAGCATTAAAAAAAGTATTAGATACCGAATTAAATCTTTTCCAAATTTTATCAGTTTTTTGTTGAGGAGAATACCCAGCTTTCTTCCAATCTTTTTGTAGCTTAATGAGTTGCTGTGTGGTATTTTTCCAGTCTGTACTATCTTTTAATGCTTCTGCTTTTTCACAGATGCTTAATTTTTCTTGAATTACTTTTTTAGTATCAGCCTTTCTGTTTTTATAAAATGCATTTTTTGTTTGATTAAAATGATTTAATGATTCTCTTAAATTACTCCATGCAATTTTGTTCTCTTTTTTGTTTAGCCTTCCAACTGCTTTCCATTCTTCTTCAAATTCTCTGCACTTAACACTTAAATTTTTCCATTGAGTATGTGTTTCTGCAGGATTTTCAGTGAGTTGCTCTATTTGTTTGCAGATATCGTTTTTTGTTTCTAGTTTTTTAACATTCTCCTCTTTCATCTCAAGGAAATAGTCATTTCTTTTTTTATGAATTAGTTTTGTGGCCGTTTGAAATCTTTCCCAAATATCTTCTCTTTTTTCTTTCTCAACAGGTCCAATATCCTTCCAATGCTCGTGTAATTCTTGCAAATTGCCATGCATTTTATTTAATGATTTCTCATTAATTAAGGCTTCTGCTTTTTCACAAATCTTAGTCTTTTCTTGCAGATTTCTTTTAAAATCTAAATTTCTTAAGTCATTATTGATTTTGATGTAATCATAAAACAACTCAACATGATGGTGATAGCTTGCCCAAAGACTACTATTTTGTGCAATAGGTACATGCCCAGTATTTCTCCATTTTTCTTGTAATATCCTAAAATCCTCAAAGGTTTTTTTTAAAGATTCTTTCTGATTAGTGAGCTTATCAATATCTTCAATAATTTGTTTTTTGATTTGTAAATTATGATCTTCTTTCTGCTCTTTCTTTTTTCTTGCTTTTGCTTTTTCTATTTTAAGCTTATTATATACTCTTCTAAATTCAACTTCTAGTGGATGTAGAGTTGATTTTTTTTTCTCTTCTTCAGGTCCCTCAATATCTTTAAACGTATCTACTTTTGAGATTTGCTTTAGTTTTTGATAAAAAATTGCACGGATTTTTTCTGCTTTCTTACTTATAGAAAAGATATTATCGCTTTCCGAATATTGATTCATTTGCTCAATTAATGCTTCTAAACTCATTTCAGCATGCTCACCTACATTTTCACCTGCTGTTTCTTCATCACTTGTAACAGCTATATTTTCATTTTCAACAGTTGGGTCTTCTTGTTTTTTTATTCCTGCCTTTTCTTCGGACATGCGTTTTGTTTTAGCTCACAAATTTACGATATTAATTCCATATTTTCCAACTTTCTTCTGCTTGCAAATGAAGCATCTCTATACCGTTCTTTATGGCTGCTCCATTTGCTTTTCCTTTTGATAAAAAGAGTGTTTCCTCAGGGTTATATACTAAATCGAATAATAAATGTTTTGAATTTATAAGATGATATGGTAAGTCAGGAAATTTATTGGTATTTGGATACATTCCCAGGGGTGTTGCATTAATCATTATATTGTATTGAGAAAGTATATTTTCGTCAATCTTCTGAATGGTAAAATTGGAATTTCTGCTGGCTACTAAAAATGAAATATTATTATTTTTTAGTACATATTGAACAGCTTTTGATGCTCCGCCATTTCCTAAAATGATTGCTTTTTTTCTTGTTCCCATAATTTGTAAAAAACTTTGTTCAAAACCCACGACATCGGTATTGTGTCCAATAATTTTGTCATTGTTTATTTCAATAGTGTTTACTGCTCCTACTGCTTCAGCTTCACTACTAATCTCATCTAAATAAGGAATAATTTTTTCTTTATAAGGGATAGTGACATTCAATCCTTTTAAATTGTGTTTTTTTATCAATATTTTTAACTCTTTAAGGCTGTTCAATTCAAAATTCAAATACTGAAAGTCCTCTATGTTTTCATTCAAAAATTTTGATTGGAAATATTGTTTAGAATATGAGTGGGATAGGTTTTTCCCAATTAAACCAAAAGTTTTCATCACTTGTTTTTGGTAGAAAAGCTTTCTAAAGCATAAACAATCACGATACCAAAAAAGATTAATGCAAATGCAATGAGTGTCTCTGATGATGAGAAGTTAGGAAAATACCATGAATAAGAAAGCACTTTCTCTTCTCCATTTACCAGTATACTTTCGCTGATTCTTTTCCATGGCCAAATGATATTTAGCGAGCCTAAAATAAAACCAGTTAATAGCGCAAGAGTAGTATCTTTATAATGTTTTAGTACCCATGCCAATAGGTGCGAGAAAATCAACATGCCAAACACAGATCCAGCTAAAAAAACTGATAATAGGATATAATTTAATTCTGTAATTGCTTTTACCATTAATAGTTCATAATTGCCAAGCAGAATAAGAATAAATGATCCAGATAGTCCAGGTAACATCATACCGCTAATTCCTACAATTCCACATACAAAAACAAAAAACAAATTGCTGTTTTCATCCGCTGGTGTAATAAAAGACATTGATAGTGCTGCTATTGTGCCAACACATAAAGCTATTTTGCCTGAGATGCTCCATTTGTTAATACGCTTTCCTACAAAATAAACTGAAGCCAAGATAAGGCCAAAAAAGAATGCCCAAATCAGTATAGGGTGATGGTTAAAAAGGTACTCAAATAGCATTGCGATACTGAAAACACTTGCTATACTTCCGCTAAATACTGCTAATAAAAAGTAAAAGTCTGTATATTTAATAAATGCCTGAAATTCTAGAGAAAGCAGTAGTCTAATGGCTTTAATATTCAATGATTGTAGTGCATTAATCAGTCTTTCATAAATTTCAGTTATAAGCGCTATAGTTCCGCCAGATACACCAGGGATTACATTTGCAATTCCCATAGCCATCCCTTTCCAAAATAGCAATAAATAGTTGTACATTTACTTTTGATTAATGTAATCGAAAAAAGTATCTCCCCTTAATCCGATCCTCAAGGTTTCTAGTGGAATCACTTCATCCCAAGCAATATTTCCTAGATTCACATTCGTTCCTAATTGTTTAATAAACCATACTTGTTGAGGTTTTTTTGGTGCTTCCCACACAATATCATCATTAGAAATTTTAGTTAAAATTTCATCAATTAAGTCAGAACGAACATCACCACTCTTGTTGTAAATCCCAACATTACCTCCTTCACGCGCTTCAGCAATCACTTTCCAAGCACCAGCTTCTAATTCCTTTTGCATCAGTTCAATCCATCTATAAGGGGCAATTAATTTGGTTTCATCTTTTGAGCCCACTTCAGATAAAACTCTGAATTCCTTAGCTAATTCTTTTATGTAATTGCATTTCTCCTGATGAGAGATTTTTATACTCCCATCAGAAACTTCACACATATCTAAATTCCATTTCCTGTTAAGATCTTTATATTCTTTGAACATTCCTCTGATAATAAATGCCTCAAAAAGTGTACCTCCAAGATATACACTCAATCCAGCATCTTTGTAGAGTTTTATTTTTGTTTCAATATGAGGCGAAATTGCAGAAGTTCCAAATCCTAATTTTATGATATCAGTATGATTGCCGCACATATCAATAAAATTTTTGGTATCATTTATGCTTAATCCTTTGTCCATCATCATAGTTAACCCATTTTCCCTTGGCTTTTTTGTTCTTTCGGGCATATCCGATAAATAGAAATTCATATTACAATTTTATTATTTGTATTATTTTTACAAAGATAAAGTTTATAAAATTATTGTTTTAGTTTTGCGACACAAAATCAACTATTAATTATGACATTGATTAAATCAATCTCAGGGATTAGAGGAACAATAGGAGGTCAGGTGGGTAATGCACTAACCCCTTTGGATATTGTAAAATTTACTGCTGCATATGCAGATTTTATAAAAAATCAGAAAAAAAATTCTAATACCATCATTATAGGAAGAGATGCTAGAATCTCTGGTGAGATGGTCAGTAATATTGTTTCAGGAACTTTAATTGGTTGTGGTTTTGATGTATTGGATATTGGTCTAAGCTCTACACCAACTGTTGAAGTTGTTGTGCAATTACATAACAGTGCTGGCGGGATTATACTTACTGCAAGCCATAATCCCAAAGAATGGAATGCATTAAAATTATTAAATGATAAAGGAGAATTTCTTTCCGCTAGAGATGGAGAGCAAATTTTACAACTTGCAGAAAGTGAAGATTTTTGTTTCTCAAATGTAGACGAGATTGGCAAATATACTTTTGATAGTAGTTATAACGACAAACATATTGATGAAGTCTTAAATCTCAATCTAGTTGATGTAGATTTAGTGAAATCAGCAGGATTCAAAGTAGTAGTTGATGCTGTCAATTCAACAGGAGGATTTATGGTTCCTCAGTTACTGAAAAAAATGGGAGTGGAGTGCGTGAGATTGTATTGCGAGCCAAATGGGTATTTTCCACACAACCCTGAGCCAATACCAGAAAATCTAACAGATATTTCTGAATTGGTAGTAAAAGAAAAAGCAGATTTTGGTATAGTTGTTGATCCTGATGTGGATCGATTAGCAATGGTTTGTGAGGATGGAAGTATGTTTGGAGAAGAATACACTTTGGTCACAATTGCTGATTTTGTCTTGAGTAAAACGCCTGGAAATACGGTTTCAAATTTATCTTCTACAAGAGCACTTAAAGAAGTTACTCAAAAACATAATGGAAATTATCAGGCATCTGCAGTGGGAGAGGTAAATGTGGTAGAAAAGATGAAATCAACCAATGCAATAATTGGAGGAGAAGGCAATGGTGGAGTGATTTATCCAGCACTACATTATGGTAGAGATGCATTAGTAGGTATTGCACTTTTTTTAACTCAATTAGCTGAAAGAAAAATATCTGCAAAAACTTTGAGAGCTTCTTATCCAAACTATTTTATTTCTAAAAACAAAATAGAATTAACTGATCAGATAAATGTTGATGCTCTTCTATTAGCTATGCAGGAAAAATATAAAGATGAACAAATCACAACTATTGATGGTTTGAAAATTGATTTCAAAGAGGGTTGGGTGCATCTAAGAAAATCAAATACCGAACCAATCATCAGAATATATGCCGAAAGTGAGGGGAAAGAAAGAGCAAATGCTTTTGCACAAAAAATGATAAACGAAATAAAAGAACTGATTTAATGAGTAAGCGAGTATTTTTAGACAATGCAGCCACCACACCAATGGCTCCTGAAATTATAGAGATGATGAGTGAAATGATGAAAACGCATTATGCTAATCCATCCTCTACTCATTCCTATGGAAGAGAGTCAAAGATTATTGTGGAAGCAGCAAGAAAAAAGATTGCGGAATTATTAAATACTTCTCCAGGTTCAATATTTTTCACTTCAGGAGGAACTGAGGCTGATAATATGGCGATAAAATGTGTAATAGAAGATCATAAAATTGCCCATGCCATTACTTCAAAACTTTCGCATCATGCGGTATTATACCCTTTAGAAGATTTGGCTGCAGAAGGTAAAATAAAACTTTCTTATATCGATATAGATGAAAATGGTGTAGTTTCATTCTCACATCTTAAAGATTTATTAGCAAATAATCCTAGAACATTTGTTTCTATTATGCATGCTAATAATGAGATAGGTACTATACAAGACATAAAAGCAATAGGTAATATTTGTAAAGAATATAATGCCATTTTTCATTCCGATACAGTGCAAACAATTGCACATTTTCCTTTTAATATGCAGGAATTAAATGTTGATTTTATGGCAGCTTCAGCTCATAAATTTCATGGCCCTAAAGGAGTTGGTTTTGTTTATATCTCAGAAAACATTCAAATCAAACCCATGTTAAGAGGAGGGGGACAAGAGCGAAATATGCGTGCAGGAACAGAAAATATTTATGGAATTGCTGCTCTTGCAATGGCCATGGAAATGGCTTATGCAAACTTGGAAGAAGAAGTAGGTTACATAAAAGGAATAAAGAAGTACATGATAGAAAAGCTGCAAACGGAATTGGATGATGTTCAGTTTTATGGAAATTGTACGGATTTGGATAATTCGCTTTATACAGTGCTTTCTTGTCATTTTCCAGAAACAGATATTGCAGAAATGTTGCTTTTTAATTTAGACATATTGGGCGTAGCATGTAGTGGTGGTAGTGCTTGTGCTTCTGGTGGAAGCAAAGGTTCTCATGTGCTTTCTGCTTTGACTCCTGAAAGTAAACGTCCAGGCATCAGATTCTCTTTTAGTAAATATACTACCAAAAGTGATATTGATTTTGCTGTTGAGAAGTTAAAAGAGCTGTTTAATTAATCCCTAGAAAGTGCAATGTAATATAGCAGATAGGATGCTGCCGCAATAGCTGCAACTACATAAGTGCTAGCTGCCCATTTTAATGCATCTTCAGCCATAACTAATTCTCTATCATTTGTGATATTTGAGGATTTAAGCCACACTAAGGCTCTTCTACTTGCATCAAATTCCACAGGAAGTGTTATCAAACTAAAAATAGTTATCATAGCTTGAAAGAAGATAATTGCCATTATCATATGATAAAAAGAAAACATATGCAATACTCCTGCACCCAAAAACCCTAAAATAAAGATAGTATTCATCATGGTACCACTAAAATTTACAATCGGCACCATTTGAGAACGTACTTGCAACCACTGATAGGCTTGTGCATGCTGAAGGGCATGTCCGCATTCGTGAGCAGCAACTGCAGCAGCTGACACATGTCTGCCTTGATAAACATCAGGGCTAAGGTTTATGGTTTTGTCTTCAGGATTATAATGATCGGTCAACTTTCCAGGAACTGACACCACTTTTACATCTGAAATACCATTATCAAACAGCATTTTTTCCGCAATTTCTTTGCCGCTTAATCCTGATGTAGTTGCAACCCTGCTATATTCTTTGAATTTTCGTTTTAATTTTCCACTTACCAATCCTCCAATTATCATGAAGGTAATTACAATTAACCAAATCATATTTTCTTATCTTTTTTATTAATTACAAAATTAGGAAAAATCTATATTATATTACAACAATATTATACTAGTTTTGTTGTGTAAATTGATGAAAATGAATAAACCTTTAATTTTAGTAATAAATGATGATGGTATTTCAGCTCCTGGAATACGCAAACTCATTAGTATAATGAATGATTTTGGTAAGGTTGTCGTGGTTGCTCCTAAAGGTCCTCAATCTGGGATGGGGCATGCCATAACAATAAATGCTACTTTGAGATGTGATAAGGTAGTGATTGATGATGGTCCTCAACTAGAATATGCTGTAAGCGGTACACCAGTAGATTGTGTGAAGCTGGCTGTAAATCAAATTTTGGAAAGAAAACCTGATTTATGTGTTTCAGGCATTAATCATGGATCCAATTCTTCTATCAATGTGATATATTCTGGCACTATGTCTGCTGCTGTAGAAGGTGCTTTAGAAGAAATTCCATCAATAGGCTTTTCCCTTTTAGATTTTTCTCATGATGCAGATTTCTCTGAAGGAGAGCAATACATAAGAAAAATTACAGCATCTGTACTTGAAAATGGCTTACCAGATGGGGTTTGTTTGAATGTTAATATTCCTAAATCAAAGGACGAAGAAAAAATAAAAGGCATAAAAATATGCAGGCAAGCTAAGGCTAATTGGGTAGAAGAATTTGACGAAAGAAAGGATCCTAATGGGAGGACTTATTATTGGCTTACAGGAAAATTCGTGAATTATGACAAAGGGGATGACACAGATGAAAAAGCACTCGAGAATCATTATGTTTCTGTTGTTCCTGTTCAATATGATGTAACTGCTCATCATGCAATCAAAGCACTTAAAAATATTATTGACAATGAATAAAGATTTTAAGAAGGGAACTTTTGCTGGCTTACTTGCACCAATTGTTGCTTACGTAGTATATGTTGCTTTTTATTTGGAAGCTGACATAAAACAAACATTTCATGCAATTGTAAAAATGAATAAACTTTCTCATGTAATAAGTTTGAGTGTTTTGATTAATTTGCTTTTGTTTTTTATGAATTTGAAAACCAATAGGGATGATATGGCAAAAGGAATAATTTTTGCAACATTGATTTATGCATTTATCGTATTGGGCTTAAAATTATTTTAATGAAATATTACATTATTTCAGGGGAGCAATCAGGTGATATGCATGCGGCAAATTTGGTAGCTGCAATAAGACAAAGGGATGCTAATGCTGATTTTAGAGCTTGGGGAGGAGATAAATTAAAAGCTGAAGGTGTTCAATTGGTAAAACATATTAAAGATTTGGCTTTTATGGGATTTTGGGAAGTCCTTATTAATTTACCTACTATTCTAAAAAACATAGCTTTTTGTAAAACAGATCTTTTGAATTTTTCTGCAGACACACTCATTTTGGTGGATTATCCTGGATTTAATTTTCGTATTGCAAAGTTTGCTAAGCAAAAGGGTATTAAAGTTTTTTATTATATCTCTCCTCAAATTTGGGCCTGGAAAAAAAGTAGGATTAATCAAATCAGAAAATATGTAGACAGGATGTTTGTGATTTTGCCTTTTGAGAAGAAGTTTTATCAAGAAAATAATTTTGATGTACATTTTGTAGGACATCCGCTTTTAGATGAAATTGCAAAGGATAATTTCAACTTCTCAATAAAACTAGATAAAGAGATTATTGCTCTACTGCCAGGAAGTAGAAAGCAAGAAATTCAAAAGATACTACCACAAATGTTAAGCATAGTTGATGATTTTCCTAATTATCAGTTTGTAGTAGCTACTACAAAAAATGTTGAAGGAGACTTTTATAAAGAAATAATACGAAGTAAAAATGTTTTGTGTGTAAAAGATGAAACTTATGGGTTATTGAAAAATGCAATAGCAGCTTTAGTTACTTCTGGTACTGCTACTTTAGAAACAGCACTTTTTAATGTGCCACAAATTGTTTGCTATAAAACCAATCTAATTTCATTCCAAATTGCCAAACGATTGGTAAAAACCAAATTCATTTCGCTAGTAAATATCATTATGGATAAATTGGTGGTAAAAGAGTTGATTCAATCTGAATTGAATGCGAAAAATCTATACTCTTCACTGACTGGGATACTGAAAAAAAACAATAGAGATCAAATACTGCAAGACTATAAATCTTTAAGAATTAAATTGGGTGATGCTGGCGCATCTAATAGATTAGCTCAATTTATTGTTCAGGATATTTCCAAATAAAAACCAATTTTTTGGATGATTATTTAGTTCTGTAAGTTATTTTTAATGTGATTCCTGATAAGCCTTAATCATACTCCAAGTTAATTGCATTGAAAGGCAATTATTTGCTAATACAATATCTGTTCCGCTATACCAAATGAATCCTGTTCCATCTCGTACTGTCCATGTCATATCTGTTGACATTTCATTTTCCCAATGATAAAGGAAGTATACTGGTTCGGGGTCTAAATCTGTACAGCTTACACTAGTTAAGAAGCCTATATTTGTTGGCATTGAACCTGCTAAGTCATTTCCAACAAAAACATCTAAATATGGGATACTTAAATTTGTAAATTCTTGAGCTGCCTGATCATCAAGATAAAACACAACATCTCCTTCATATTCACATACAGGGTAAGACATCACAACATTGTAGTTTATTGCATAAGGATCATCACATTGATACAGGCAAGACGAATCATCATAATCTGCCCAGCTTTCATAGTTTTCTGCATAAGGGTCTGTGCAGCCTCCCTGTTCAGCTTCCTCACATGCACTAAAAGTAAAAATGCAAAATATTGCTAATGTTAAATAAGTTAGATTCTTCATATTTTTTTATTTGTATAATTAATAAACCTCACACCAATAACCCTCTACCCAAAAAAAACCTATAGGTGTTGCCTCCCAATAACCTTCACACCATCCTAAACCTCTTCGCTCTCTCTCCCAAGCCCCGTCAATCCAAATATAAGTAACTCCTGTCCATTTCCAAAAACCAGGAATCCATACAAATCCCTTTCTGTTTAGGAATGGTCTTTTTATATATCTAGGCCTTATAGGTTTTTTAACAATAATATTATTTCTATTGTTTTTTACAATTACTTTTTTAGGTCTGTGATGACCATGGTTATTATGCTTATGCCCTTTTACAACAACTTTTTTATTATTCTTTTTTACAACAACTTTTTTATTGTTATTCTTTTTTATAACAACTTTTTGTGCTTGAAGGGAGTGTGTTGCAAAACAACAAATGAAGAGAAATGACAGAATTTTTACTGTTTTCATATTTAGTTTTTTTAAATATATAAAATGATATTTGATGTCAATGCTCTGGATTTCATTTATTGAACTTAATATTTTTAAAATAATTGTCGACTGTTGGATTAACAAACCAGTTATTTGGCTTTCCTAATCTTTGTTCTGTGTTAGTATTATTCATTGTATTTCTAGAACAATGTATTGTTTGTGAATAGGTCATTGACCTTGATATTGCCATACCCATCTCAACCCAAGATGTGTCTATATTTATCTCATTTATGGTAATAGAAAGGTCTGTTTGTGAAAATGAACAAGGGACAGAGAATGTTGAATCTTCATCTGTTAGAGTTAACATGTTATTTGAATATATATAATTAAGAGTGTCGTCATCAACAAACAATTCTCCATTGTTAGTAAATTCAAGGTATCCAGTTATACCAGCACTGTCTGCTGGTTCTGTTGTACTTCCAGATCCAGATAATGAATCAATAACCATTCCCATCATAGTTACAGTCATTGATGAATCCGTAACAACAGAATTAGGTATCCAAAAACCTACGATTGATAAAGAAGGTGAAGGAGGGTTATTGCTAGCTTCTTCCTCTTTTTTACATGATGTAAAAATTAAACCTACAAATAAGAAGGCGTAAAGTAGTTTTTTCATTTTTCAAAAAATATTAGTTTATATTCTGCAAACTTACTCAAATTTTAGAATTGGTTATCTTTACTATTGAATTTTCTAATGCAGTAGCTAGATCAACTAATTTTTGTCCTTTGCTTAAAATATCTTCAACAAACGCTTTGTTTTCGTAATCTCCACAATTTATTTTTACATTTAAGAATGCTCCAATTACTGCTGTTCTAGCACATAGTGCTCCAACACCAGCATCTGTAACAGAGTTAGGGTTTCCAAATTCAGCCATTGCTTTCATTACCTCCATAGATTTATAGGCGGTTTCCATTACCTTATAAGGAGTAAGGATAGCATATTCTGTAGCTTCTTGAATTGCTAATTTTCGTTCGTTTTTTTCTTTCTCAGAGTCTTTAGGCATGCGGAAAGCATCCATTATTTTATTAAAAGCATTAGTATCTTCATCTACTAGAGATAAAAGTGTGTTTTGATATTCTATTCCTTTTTCTGCCCAATCAGAGAATTCTTCCCATCTATCATCCCACCCTCTTTTATGAGCAGATAAGTTTGCGACCATTGTTCCAAGTGCAACTCCCATTGCTCCACAATAGGCTGAGATAGAGCCACCGCCAGGTGCAGGGCTTTCACTTGATGTTTCATTAGCAAAATCAGTCAGCGTCATATTTACTAATGGTTTTTGTTTGTCATTTTCTAGCATATATTCAATTATCCTTTCTTTAGGTTTGAAAGGAGCTAATTCATCTAAGCCTAAAGTTTTAATTGCAATTTTAATGATTTCAGATTCATGAATTCCTATAGATCGTTCTTGTTTTTTAAGGAAATGTATTCCTGCATCTATTAATACTTTTTTAGGAACTAAACCTACTAATTCAGATCCTGTAACACGCATACCTCTTGCTTGAGCTCTTTCACAAGTTTTATCAAATACTTCATGTAATGGAGAAATATTGATGTTTGTAAGATTATAAGAAATTTGCGCGACTCCATACTCTTCAATATACCACCCAATTCCTTTTACTGATTTAAACAATCCTGGCGTCTTTAAAGGATTTCCATCAGCATCCTTCATTATTTTTCCAGTGATTTTTCCACCTTCTCTTTTTATTCTTCCTGCTTCACGAATGTCAAAAGCTACAGCATTAGCTCTTCTGGTTGAAGTAGTGTTTAAATTTACATTGTAAGCAACTAGGAAGTCACGAGAAGAAATTGCAGTAGCTCCAGATTTTTCTACAGAATTATTAAATTCAGAGGGTCCAAAATCTGGTTTCCACTCAGGGTTAACTAATTTTTTAGAAAGCCCTTCATATTCACCTGATCGGCAATTTGCAAGATTTTTTCTTTTTTCTTCTTTTGCAGCTGCTTCATAATGATAGACAGGAATTCCAAGTTCTTTTCCAACCCTTTTCCCTAATTTATGAGCCCATTTTGCTGTTTCTTCCATGCTAATATTTGCAATTGGAACTAGAGGACAGACATCTGTTGCTCCCATTCTAGGATGTTCTCCAGAATGCTTACTCATATCAATTAGTTCTTGAGCTTTCTGAATTAACAAGAAGGCTGCATCTATTACTTGCTGAGGCTCTCCAACAAAGGTGATTACCGTTCTGTTTGTTGCTTTTCCAGGATCTACATTTAGAAGTTTTATGCCATCAATTTCCTCGACTATCTGTGAAATTATTTTTATTTTTTCATCATCTCTTCCTTCAGAGATATTTGGAACACATTCAATTAGTTGTTTCATTTTTTAATTTTTCCGTTAATCATTACTTTGTCAATTACATTATGCCCAAACGCATAAGGTAGATAAGCGTAAGAAGGCATTGATTTGGTAATAAACAGATTTGCCTTTTTCCCTACACAAATACTCCCCAATTCTTTTTCAACACCCATAGCATAAGCGCCATTTATGGTTGTCGCATTTATAACTTGTTCTGGCGTCATTTTCAGTTGAATACAACCTAAAGAGGCTATAAAGTTCATATTTCCACTTGGAGTAGATCCTGGATTGTAGTCAGTTGCTAAAGCTACAGGAAGCCCTTTATTTATCATCTGCTTTGCAGCACCATAAGGAATACCTAAAAAGAAAGAACAAGCAGGCAAAATAGTTGGCATGCAATCTGAGTTTTTGAGCGCTTCAAAATCTTCCTCATTCATTTCTTCCAAATGATCTACCGAAAGACATCCTAAATCAACAGAGACTTTTACTCCTCCAATAGCATTAAACTGATTGACATGCGTTTTCCCTTGCAAACCGTATTTATTGGCTGCCTCTAATAGTCTTTTGGTATCATCAACCGAAAAATAACCTTCTTCACAAAAAATATCTATATAGTCCGCTAAACCTTCCTCTGCAACTTTTGGCAACATCTCATCAATCACCAAATCCATATAACTGTTCTTATTGTTTTTATATCTCTGAGGAAGCGCATGTGCTCCTAGGAAAGTTGCTTTTATGGTAGCGTCAGAATGCTCTTTTAGCCGTTTGATAACCCTAAGCATTTTCAATTCAGCTGCTAAGCTTAAGCCATAGCCACTTTTAATTTCAATTGCTCCTGTGCCCATACGAATTACTTCATTTAAGCGAATAAGCGCATCTTCAAAAAGTTGCTCTTCAGTAGCTTCTTGCAATTTGGCGGCTGAGTTTAGAATTCCACCACCTCTTTTTGCAATTTCTTCATAAGAAAGTCCATTGATTCTATCTACAAATTCGCCTTCACGGCTAGCAGCAAAAACCAGATGTGTATGGCTGTCGCAATAGGTAGGAAAAACCATTCCCCCCTCAGCATCAATAATTTCCGTATTGTTCCAATCATCAATGCCGGTCCAATCATCCATAGAGCCAAAAGCAGTAATGATGCCTTTTTCAACTTCCACAAAAGCATCTTTTATTGTATTGATTGCTGACATATCTTTTCCAGCTACCCATTTTCTAGGGTTTTGCTCTGTTTGTATAAGCTCAGCAATATTTTTAATAACCGTTTTCATAAGTAAATTTGATTGTGCGAAAATACAAAATTCACTCTTACCAATTATGTTATATTTGCCCTATGGGAAATTCTTTCGGACAATTTTTTACACTCACTACTTTTGGGGAATCGCACGGTAGAGCAATTGGTGGAATTATTGATGGATGCCCAGCAGGATTAGAAGTTGATTTTGAAAAAGTCCAACAGCAGTTAGATAGTCGAAAACCAGGGCAAAGCAAACTCACTACACAAAGAAAAGAAAGCGATAAAGTAGAATTTCTCTCTGGGATTTTTGAAGGAAAAACTACTGGAACACCTATCGGTTTTACTATTTACAATGAGGATGCAAAAAGCAAAGATTATATACATCTGAAAGATACTTTTCGTCCTTCACATGCTGATTTTACTTATCAGGCAAAATACGGATTAAGAGATTATAGAGGGGGAGGAAGAGCTTCTGCTCGTGAAACTGCATGTAGGGTAGTAGCTGGCGCTATTGCTCAGCAATTACTAGATAAGGTTGGGGTGAAAATAACCGCTTATGTAAGTGCTGTCGGGAGTGTGAAAATGAACAAATGCCAAAAAGATTTGGATTTCAAGCAAATTGAAAAGACAGCTGTAAGATGCCCAGACTTAGAACATGCTGAAAAGATGATAGCTGAAATTGAAAAAACAAAAAAAGAGGGCGACACCATTGGAGGTGAAATTTCTTGTATTGCAACTGGCGTTCCGGCTGGTTGGGGAGAGCCTGTTTTTGACAAACTGCATGCAGAAATGGGCAAGGCCATGCTCAGTATCAATGCAGTACATGGTTTTAAATACGGCTTTGGTGGAGTGGATATTTCTTCTAGCAAAGGGACTGAGGTGAATGATGTTTTGCTGAATGAAAAAGGTAGAACAAAAACCAACTTTTCAGGAGGAATACAAGGGGGGATAAGCAATGGTAATGATATTTATTGTGAAGTGGCTTTTAAGCCTGTGGCTACCCTTATGCAAACACAAGACAGTATAAATGAGAAAGGTGAAAAAGTGGCAATAAAAGGAAAAGGTAGGCATGATGCTTGTGTGGTTCCAAGGGCTGTGCCTATTGTGGAAAGTATGATGGCACTCACTTTAGTGGATGCTTTTTTAAGAAGTAAAAAAAATAAAATATGAAAAAACTAGCATTACATTGGAAAATAATAATTGGCATGCTGGCAGGCGTGTTTTTTGGGCTTTTGGCTGCCAGTATGGGTTGGGTACAATTTACAAATGACTGGATAAAACCTTGGGGCGTAATTTTTGTCAATCTGCTAAAACTAATAGCCGTGCCTCTTGTATTTGCTTCCCTTATCAAAGGTGTGGCTTCTCTTTCAGACATTTCCAAACTCTCTCGAATAGGAGGGAAAACTATTGCTTTCTATTTGGCATCAACCGTTATAGCCGTAACCATTGGTTTGTTTTTGGTAAATAGCGTCCAGCCCGGCAAATCTTTTTCTGAAGAAAAACGCATGGAGCTCAAAGCTACTTATGCCTCTAAGGCAGATGCAAAAATTGCTGCTGCTAGTAGCGTGAAAGAAGAAGGGCCTTTGCAGTTTGTGGTGGATATGGTGCCGAGTAATTTTATTGCAGCAAGTAGTAATAATAGTAATATGCTGCAAGTTATCTTCTTTGCCCTTTTGTTCGGTATTGCCATGGTGATGCTACCGAAAGAAAAAACCACTTATGTAAAAGGCTTTTTTGATGGGGTGAATGATATTATTCTGCAAATTGTGGATATGATTATGCTGATGGCTCCTTATGGAGTGTTTGCGCTTCTAGGCGGTTTGGTAGTTGATTTTGGCGCTAGTGCCGATTTATTTGTTGCATTGGGCATGTATTCTTTGGCTGTGGTTGGCGGTTTGTTACTGATGATTTTCCTGATATATCCTTTAGTATTGCGCTTTTTTACCAAAGTAAAATACTTGGATTTTTTTAAGGCAATTTCTCCCGCACAAATGTTGGCATTTTCTACTTCTTCCTCAGCCGCAACTTTGCCAGTTACCATGGAAAGGTGTGAGGAGCATTTAGGGGTTTCGGAAGAAGTATCCTCCTTTGTATTGCCATTGGGTGCTACCATTAATATGGATGGCACTTCTTTGTATCAAGCAGTGGCAGCCGTATTTATCGCCCAAGCTTTCGGTTATGATTTAGATTTGGCTGCACAGCTTACCATTGTGCTAACCGCTACTTTGGCTTCCATTGGTGCGGCAGCTGTTCCAGGAGCGGGTATGGTGATGCTCGTAATAGTGCTTTCAGCAATTGGTATTGACCCTGAGGGAATAGCACTCATCTTTGCAGTGGATAGAATACTAGATATGTTGCGTACAGTAGTAAATGTAACAGGAGATGCTACAGTGGCTACAGTTGTTGCTTCTACTGAAGGGCAATTGCGTGAGGTTACTGAAGAAGAATTAATGAGTTAAAATGCAAAGAATCATTCTTTTTTCGCTCTTATTTTCTTTGCAATTGGCTTTTGCGCAAGATTGTGAAACTCCAAAAGGAAAAGTAAAGAGTGTTTGCAAAAGTGCCGAGCGCTTAATCAAGAATGAAAAATATTTTCAAGCGCAAAAATCTTTACAAAAAATAAAAGATGCCAATGAAATTGCTGAGGTAAATCGTCTAAAAGCAATTGCCTATTGGCATTTGAAAATAAACTTAGATGCTGAAGAATATGCACTCAACTGCATTAGTGTATGCCCTGATAAGCATGCCGTCATTTATTATTTGCTTGGAGAAATAAATTTTAAGCGAAAAATGTATGTGGATGCTGAAAGGTATTTACAAAAAGCAATAGCTATAGGATTAACAGAAAGTGCCAATAAAAAAGCTGAAGAGATGTATCACCAAGCCAAAGCAATAGGCGGCATCATACAAAATCCAGTACCATTTAATCCGCAAGTTGTAAAGGGTATCTCCACCACTGCAGATGAGTACTTGCCTATACTTTCTCCTGATCAGGAACAGGTTTTTTATACAAGAAGAGGGAAAAAAAATGAGGTAGGAAGCTTAACAAAATCAGTAACAGAAGAGTTTATTTTTAGCCAAGAAGAAAGTGCCGAATTTAACAGAGGTTTACCCATGCCTTTTCCTTTTAACAGAAACTCCAATGAAGGAGGGGCAAGTATCACAATTGATAACAAAACTCTCTATTTTACTGCATGCCAAAACACAGTTGGAGGTTATAATAATTGCGATTTGTTTTATACTTACAAGAAAGGGGATGATTGGTCAGAAATTATGGTTTTTAACAAGAAGATAAATAGAAAAGACAGCTGGGAATCACAACCATCAGTTTCTGCTGATGGTAATTCTATTATTTTTGCAAGTGATAGAAAAGGAGGATTTGGAGCAGCTGATTTGTATATTATCAGCAAAAACGAAAAAGGGCAGTGGAGTAATCCGGAGAACTTAGGGAAAAATATTAATACAAGAAAGAATGAAAAATCTCCTTTTTTACATACTGATAATGAAACGCTTTTTTTTGCTTCCGATCAATTTCCATCAGTAGGAGGCTATGATATATTTTTCAGTAGAAAAGATAGTTTAGGGGTTTGGCAAAAACCACAAAACATTGGATTTCCAATCAATACAGTCTCAGATGAGTTAGGGCTTTTTGTAAGTACAGACGGAAAGAAAGCTTATTTTGCCTCTAATCAATTAGATGGTGTTGGAGGGTGGGATTTGTACGCTTTTGATTTGTATGATGCAGTAAAGCCAAAAAAGGTTTTGTTTTTGAAAGGGGAGCTAAAAGATGAAAATGGGCAACTTATTGATAATGCAACTATAGAATTAAAAAATATAAAAAGTAATGAGAAGCATGTTGTTCAGGTACAAAATGGTGCATATACTGCAGCATACACATTAGATGAGGGAGATGATATTCTACTTACGATTAACAAAGAAGGTTTTGCTTTTAATGCGACTTACCTTTCATCAGAAGATAATGTTTTTGATAGCCCATCAGAACTTGATTTAAACATTCAGCAACTAAAAGATGGTAAGGCTTTCCGATTAGATAATATTTATTTTGCGACAAATTCATATGTCTTAAATCCTGTTTCTAAAGAAATTCTTACTGCTTTTGCAGACTATTTAATCCTAAATAAAAACTTAAAAGTGGCTATTCATGGGCATACTGACAATGTTGGTTCTGCTAGCGATAATCTGATTTTATCTGAGAATAGAGCAAAAGCAGTATTTCGATATTTGCTAGAAAATGGCTTGACAAATAGTAAATTGGAATATAAAGGATTTGGTGAGCAACAACCGGTTTCTTCTAACGAAAGTAAGCAGGGTAGGGCAAAAAACAGAAGGACAGAATTTATGATTTTATCACAATAAAAAAGCCCGAAATTTTATCGGCCTTTTATATCAATATTATAAAAAATTATTTTCTAATTTCTTTAATTCTTGCTTTTTTGCCAGTTAGTTCTCTTAAATAGAAAATCCTTGCTCTTCGTACTTTTCCTCTCTTGTTGATTTCAATTTTTTCTAAAATTGGAGAATTGATTGGAAAAATTCTTTCTACTCCAATTCCTCCTGACATTTTACGGATAGTAAAAGTTTCAGTCGTTCCACTTCCTCTTCTTTGTAAAACAACTCCTTTAAAGTGCTGAGTTCTTTCTTTGTTTCCTTCTTTAATTTTGTAGTAAACCGTAATGGTGTCTCCAGATGAAAATTCTGGAAATTCATTCATTGAGGAAACTTCTTTTGATATGCTTTCTACTAAGTTCATGACTAAAATTTGTTGATTAAAAATAGGTTTGCAATGTTACAATTTATTTTTTGAAAACAAATGCAACTTTTTAAGATAAAATTTATTTATTTTTTAAAATATCAGGTCGTCTTGTTTTTGTACGTATTTCTGCTTGTTCTTCTCTCCATTTTTCAATTTTCTTATCATCTCCAGATAGCAGAATTTCTGGCACTTTCCATCCTTTGTATTCTGATGGACGAGTATAAACTGGAGCAGAGAGCAGTTGATCTTGAAAAGAATCGGTAAGGGCTGAGGTTTCATCAGAAATCACACCAGGAATTAAGCGAATAATTGCATCCGAGAGCACTAAGGTACCTAATTCTCCGCCTGTTAACACATAATCGCCAATACTTATTTCTCTTGTAATGAGATGGTCTCTTATTCTTTGGTCAATTCCTTTGTAATGCCCACAAAGTAGAATAATATTGTTATAAGTGGAAAGTTGATTGCACATTTCTTGCTTTAGTTTCTCGCCATCTGGGGTTAGGTATATGATTTCATCATATTTTCTTTTTCTTTTAAGTTGGCTTATTAAATCGTCAATCGGTTGAATGGTTAACACCATTCCTGCTCCACCTCCATATTGGTAATCATCAACACTTTTTTGTTTTTGGGTAGAGTGCTTTCTAATATCGTGAATATGAATTTCAACAATATCTTTTTCAATCGCTCTTTTTAAAATAGAGTGTGAAAAAGCGTCATTAAAAAAACTTGGAAGTATAGTCAAGATGTCAATTCTCATTTTGCAAAATTACAAAAACAAAATTTCATCTTTCAGTTAATAACCCAAGTAATTCTTACTAAAAATAGCATATGTCAACTTGTCATATATTTTTTGTAAGTAACATATAATCAGAAAAATATATTTATAATATAAAGTTATTGTTTAGTATTTATTTTGAGTTAAGCAATTTCTCTATTTTTTTCATTTTTATAAAAAATAATTAAATTTTGTTGAAAATAAATACGAATTATAGTATATAAAAAATTGTAATAAACTATTTTTACACTTCTATTTTAAGTCATGAAAAAGCGCATTTTTTTCTTTATTTTGAGTTTATCAGTTACATTATTTGGTATGGCTCAAAACATAGATACATTGCCTTCTGATAGCACAAAGAATCATCAAGAGACAAGTTTTCAGGATTCTATCGCTAACTTAAATCTATTGCAAAAACAGCTTAAGTTGTCGCGTGATGCTTATAATGAGGGCATTCAATTGTTTGAACTCAAGAATTTTTTTGATGCCATCAATCGTTTTAATAAAGCTATAGAATTAGACTCTTTGTTTGTAGCAGCTTATTTTAATAGAGGAGTATGCTTTTCTGCATTATTTGATTACGAAAAGGCAATTTCTGATTTTACAACTACATCTGAGTTAGATAACTCAAATTATTTATCACTATTTAAAAGAGCGGAGATCTATAGAGTACTCAATAAAAATACATTAGCTCTTTCTGATTATAAAAAAATCATTGAGCTAGATGCCCAAAACTATAAATCCTATTATGAGATTGGCGTTTTGATGTATTTGCAAAATAATATTAATCAAGCCATTGAGATGTATTCCAATACAATAAACATTAAAGCAACAGCAAATGCCTATAATGATAGAGCTTCCTCATACAGAAAGTTAAAACAATACGATAAAGCTATTTCTGATTATGAAAAAGCAATAGCACTAGATGATGGGCTTGCATTTGTATATAATAATTTGGCAGCCATTTACAGGTTAAAAGAAGACAAGCAAAAAGCATTGAATAATTACAATATCGCGATTGAAAAGAATCCAGATTATGATGTAGCTTACAATAATAGGGGGCGTTTGTACTTTGAGCTGGAAGACTATATTGCTGCTGCTTCTGATTTCAACCAAGCTATTGCACTTAATCCTAAATATACTTTGGCCTACAATAATAGAGGAATAACTCATCATAAAAACAAGGATTATGTTGCGGCTATTTCTGATTTTGATAAAGCAATTGCATTAGATAAAAATTACGCAAAGGCATTTTTAAATAGAGCTATAAGTAAACAAATGCATAGAGATGAAGAGGGTGCTTGTGCTGATTGGGGAGAGGCCAATCGTTTAGGGATTCAGCTGGCTAAGAAATATTTGATGAATGATTGTTATTAAATCAAATATCATAAAAACATTTATGCTGATTTTGCTTTCAGTTCATTTTGTATTTGCTCAAAATATTGAATTTAAGTCATCAAATTTTAGATCTGATAAAGAAGGATTAAAGCAAGCCCTTAAAAATATAAAGTTAGCAGATGAGTTCTTGCAAAAGGGGAATGATGCCATTTTAGCTAGGAATGATGCCATTAAGTTTTTTGAGCAAGCCCTTTTCCATTATTTGCCGGCTAATCGCTTCAATCCAAATAATATTGAGTTGAATGTAAAAATTGGGAATGCTTACCTATATAGCAATCAAAAATATTTAGCATACGACTTTTTGAAAAAAGCAGTATCACTAGATGAGAAAGAGCAAGAAGCAGATCCTAATATTCATTTTTATTATGCCATGAGTTTGCAGTTAGAAGGTAAGTTTGCTGACGCTATTCATCAATTCAGTATTTTCAAAAAAAGACAAAAAGACAAAAAATTTGAACCACTGGCGGATTTTTATAAAAAGCATATTCAAGAATGTGAAAGTGCCATTGAATTAAGTAAAAATCTACAAAAAGTATGGATTGATAATCTGGCGCTAAATTCACCATCTGATGATTGGAGTCCTTGCCTAAGTGCTGATGGAGAGTTGCTTATTTTCACCTCTAATAGGGTAAACGAACATCTTGCTGATGATTATGGAAGATTTGATAATGAGATTTATTTTTCTACTTTAGAAAACAGAAAATGGACAACAATAGAAGCCATTAATACCTTAAATACAGAAGAAGATGATGCTGTTGGCGGCCTATCCTATGATGGACAAAGATTGCTTATTTATAATGTAGAGAACGAAAATGCAGATGTTTTTGAATCCAAACTAAATGGTACAAAATGGGAGGCTCCAGAAAGAAAAATGGGTAAAGCTGGAAATTCGATAAACACAACAGACAATGAAACGCTCGCTTCTTACGATCCTAAGGATATAAAAGTATATTATTTAACAGATGGTGGTTATGGAAAAAATTGGGATATAATGTTCTCTGGAGTAATGAATAGAGAAAGAAATATTTGGGGCAAAGGGCAATCTGCTGGACATGAGGTGAACACCAAATATCATGAAGGATCTGTTTATTTACATCCTGATGGTAAAACCATGTATTTTTCTTCGCAGGGTCACAACTCAATGGGGGGCTATGATATTTTTGTTTCTCATGTTGATGAACTAGGGCATTGGGGACCTGCACAGAATCTCGGACCACCCATTAACACTCCCTATGATGATTTGTTTTATTCTTCTACTGCAAGTGGAAAAGTCGCTTATATTTCATCAAATAGAAAGGGAGGTAAAGGAGGATTGGATATTTACAAACTTACTTTCTGGGGAAGTGAAAAACCACAATCATTAGATGCAGAAGAACAATTAATTACATCAATTGCAAATCCTGTAAAAGACAAAACAATTGCTCAGCCTATTATGGTTGAAGAAAGAAATCTCACTGTTTTCAAAGGGAAAATATTGGATATGATCACTAAAGAGTCGGTTGCTGCAAACATTAGCATTACCGATAATGCTAGTGGAAAAAATTATATATCAGTTGTTTCAAATGCATCTACTGGCAAGTTTTTAGTTTCCTTACCTTCTGGAAAAAACTATGGTATTGCAGTTAGTGCAGATGGTTATTTGTTTCACTCTGAGAATTTTGATATTGCAAAAGGAGAGACTTATAATCTGGTAGAAAAAGATATTGAATTGATGTATATTGATATTGGTAGCAAGATTGCGCTTAGAAATGTATTTTTTGATTTGGGGAAATCTATTGTAAAAGAAGATTCTTATGCTGAGTTGGATCGTTTGGTCAATTTGATGAAGCAACTTCCTAATTTAAGAGTCGAATTATCTGGTCATACTGATAATACAGGTTCAGAAGTGCTGAATAACAGACTTTCCCAAAAAAGAGCAGAAGCAGTTGTTGAGTATCTTATCAGGAAAGGAATAAGTGCAGATAAACTAACAGCAAAAGGTTATGGCTCAATTGCTCCAATCGAAAGCAATCAAACTCCAGAAGGAAGGCAAAACAACAGAAGAACAGAATTTGAAATTATCGGAAACTAAGGAATAAGTACTTTTTCGCTAATGAATTCTCCACTTTTTAAATTTATACTTACAATATATATTCCAGCATCTAGAAAATCTACATCTAATGCAGTTGGTAGTTGCAAGTTATTCTTATCAACTAACAATTTTCCAGAGATATCATAAACTTTCAAATTTTTGGCAATTACAGGTGCTAAGCAGTTAATCATGATATCTTTTGAAATGGGATTTACAAAAGTTGTGACTTTGTTTTGAATATCAGTAACTGATGATGTAGCTTCTGTAAAAGTTCGAACAGTAGTATATACCTCATCCCCACCAGTATTACTATTACCATTTGCTGACATTGCGCTAACGTAAAAATTAACTGTTTGTACATTAGTTGGTGCAGTCCAGTTCATTGTCCAAGTTTTTGATCCTGATCCAAATGTACCTCCTTGTGTATGCGTAACAGCAGTATTGTTGTTTGCAAATTGTGTGTTTGCAGCATCTGTAATGCCGAATGCACCAACTTTTGCTCCAGATGCTTCACATGTTATTTCAAATCCAAATCTGTTAATTGAAGCTTGTGTCATCTGAACAGTGATGGAGTAGGTTTGCCCAGCAGTATAACCTTGAGTTGGAATATTTGTTGCAACAGAGAGCATTCCTGCACCTGAATTTACAGGAGCATAATGACAAGCAGTACAATTGTTCCCATCTATTGGAGATCCTGTTTTTGCTCCAGGGGAGCCAGTTAATTTACTGAAAACATTTGTGGCTAAAAGCAAGCAAACCGCTATAGTTAAAAAACAATAGTACATCAGTTTTTTCATAATCTTTTCTAGCAAATCTAAATAAAATTATTTAAACATACTATTTTAGTCCTTTGCGCTCAGTTCGAATACTCTCCAAATACTCCTCAATTGTACTAGTTTTTACTTTTATCTTTTTAAAATATGAAAAAACTGCATTTACTTTTTTAGTTGTCAGATTATTTCTGCAAACTAGCAACTATATTTATCTTTGCCCACATGAAAAAATTGTATTTCATTTTTCTATTGTCTTTACTTTCATGTACATCAACGGACAATAAAATATTAGTAAGTAATTCTGGACAAGCTCAAGGTACTTTTTATCATATTAAGTATTTGTCAGAAAATGCTGAAGATTTTCAGCAAAAGATTGACAGCTTATTTGCAGAGATTGATAGTTCTGTTTCTGTTTACATGTCTTCTTCTATTATTTCACGCTTAAATAATGGAGAGCAGCTTAATACAGATGCTATTTTTAACAAAGTATACTCTGATGCAATGCATGTGTATCACATTAGCGAAGGTTTTTTTGATTGTACCGTCTTTCCATTATTAGAGTATTGGGGTTTTTATCAAAATAATCAGGTAAAAGAAAATACAATTGATACTGCTGATGTTTTAAGAATAATGCAAAAAGTTGGCATGCACAATACAAGAAAAACATATAGTAGTGTGGTGTTGCAAAATAGAGTTCAGTTGGATTTTAATGCTATTGCACAAGGCTATACTGTAGATTTAATTGCTGAGCTTTTAGAAAAAAATGAAGTAGTTAATTATTTAATTGAGGTTGGTGGAGAAATAAAAGCAAAAGGCATTAATGCGGATGATGAGCTTTGGCGAGTTGGAGTGGAGAAACCTTCTAAGGAAATTGATTTAGAAGAACGCTTTCAGTTTATTATAGATCTGGAAGATAAGGCTTTAGCAACTTCAGGGAACTATAGAAAATTTTATATTAAAGATGGTGTGAAATATGCCCACACTATTAATCCAAAAAGTGGTTTTCCCTGTCAGAACAGATTATTGAGTGTAACGGTAATAAGCGATAAATGTGCTTTAGCAGATGCGTATGCCACAGCATTTATGGTAATGGGCTTGAAACAAACAAAACAGTTGTACAATAAACTCGCAGATGAGCTAGATGTTTATTTAGTTTATACTGATAAAAATGGGGATTGGAAAACTTTTGTTAGTCCTGGAATGCAAAAAAGAATTGTAGATTAATCTTCTTCATCATTTTTGCATTTCTCTTCTGGTGATGCGCCACATAATCCGCATGCTTCTCCTTCTTTATTTACTAAAGGATTCTGGCTAGCACAAGTTCCAGAGAATTTTCCGTTTTTCTTTAATAATATTTTAATAGCAATGCCAGCAAAAGCAAGTGCAATCATTCCTATCGTTATCAAAAATATTTTCATCATTACAAAAATACATAAAAAAAGGGCTACAAAAAGTAGCCCTTTTTATTAAATGAGAATTATTTAGTGAGCCACTACAAATTTTACATTTTTCATTATTTCTTTAGATGTGTATCTCACAAAATAGGTGCCGCTTTCCAAATTGGTAGCATCAAATGTTATGTTGTGAATTCCTTTAGCATAATTACCACTTTCAATTTGTTGCAATTTTTTACCCAAAACATCAAAAATAGCAATTTCTAAATACTCAGATTTTTCAATATTTAGTTGAAGCGTTCCTGTTGTACTTAATGGGTTAGGGTAAATATTTTCGTTTATATTATTAATTAAGCTTTCTGAAGAACTAGAAATCATACCATCTTTTATACTGATATCATCAATATACAAGTTGTTACCTCCTGCACAAATACCTTTAAAAGCTACCATTACCTCAGCATTACCATCATATGCACTTAAGTCTACAGTGTCACTTGCCCAAGCATTAGCAGTTGGGTAAAAATTTGAAGTTACACCCGCTGGTGCTGTAGTTGCTAAAGCATTACCTGAAAGTTCAGATTCTAAATTCCAAGTAGCTCCACAGTCTGTTGATACCAGGACTTGTAATCTGTTATTGTCAAATCCATTATTTTGAGCATGTGCATATGAGTATGTTAGTCCATTTTTTATTGAGTTAGAGAAATCAAGTTTCGCAAAAACTAAATCAGCGTAATCTCCTCCAGACATCTGTGCAAATTGCCATCTAAATGAATTTGGTGTAGCTGCAAAACCACCATTATATGCACCTTGAGTATAGGTAGGGTCAATAATAAATACCCTATGTCCTTGAGGGTTTAAAAGTAAAGCATTATTTGGCGCTGGAGTTTCATTAGCAAAACCTTCAAAACCTTCAGTATGTGTTGTTGCAAAAGCAGTTGGAGAGATCGTGTTAAAACTACCAGAGCTTGCTAAATTATTATTAGGAACATTATCAATAAAGGAAGTGCCTCCAATAGTACCTGTGCTGTATGAAATTGTATTTTCACCAGATGGAATAGTAACCATAGGGAATGAAATTGTCGTATTTACTCCTGGTCCTAAAGAGCTGTAAACAACTTGTGTTACAGGAGTACTAGTATTAAGCGTATAGCTCACCTCAAAGGTATCTACACTTATTCCACTATTATTTGTTACAGTAATCTCTGGAGTAATTTGATTGTCACAAAGTGAAGTAGGCATAGTCATATTTGTTGTTGCGCTCAAATCAATCAAGTTAATGCCAGGAGGTGTTATTTGTGTCATATTTGCCATATTTCCATTTAATATCTCTTGCTGTCCTTCAGATACAAATACTGCTACTTCTAAATTAAATAGATCGTATGCAATACCATTTAAATCAGCAGGAATAGTGTAGGTATAAGTATTTTGAAAAAGCGAACCAGTTGTTGTAGCAGGAATATCATCTCCCCATTGTCCAGTAAGCATATGTCTTAACATGTGCTGATGATTGTAATTTCCATTTGGTAACATAGCGCTAGGATTATAAGTAGCTCCTCCAGTTTGAGGTCCTTCAACATTATTTTGAAGTAAAACTACATTGATCTTGTTTGTAGTGCTTGTGCTGTTAGCTGTATAATAAGCCTCTACATCTACTATCAATTCTCTATTACTTATGTTTAGAGATGCTTCAGCAGCAACATTAACACAAGAGGGTTGTGTTAAAATTTGACCGCCAGCAGCTTGCCAATCTGCTCTACTCATTGCTGTTCCTCCATTCTGACTCATAGTGAACTGATGTCTATTTACTGTGCCAGCAGGATATCCACCTACATTTGATTGTGTTGCTATAGCCGAACCAAAGGGGGTTTTAAAATCTGGGTCACCAGGATTAGGATTAGCATACGAACCTGTATGTATATTGATAAGTACTACATCTCCAGGATTTGCATCATGTAATTGTTGTGCTTTTAAATGTCCATCTGGGCAAAATGTGCAATAAATTCCTGTGAATTCTTCTAGGACTACATTTTTGTCTTCAGGAGTGGTGCTAACAAAATTTTGTGCTAACAAATAGCTAACACAAAATAGAGCAGCAGTTAGAGTAGATAATTTTTTCATAATTGATATTTTTTGTTGATTAATTTCGACAACAAATATAACACAAATTATAATGTTTGCAATATTGAATAAAATAAAAACTTATGTGGTCAAAATACTATTTATAAAGTGTTAAGTTTACGACCTCTAATCAAAATAGCATGCAAAAAAAATCAGCAGAAAAATCATTTATTCAATTGTTAAAAATAATGGATGAATTAAGACAGCAATGTCCTTGGGACAAAAAGCAAACCATGGAGAGTTTACGCTATTTGAGTATTGAAGAAATGTATGAACTTTCAGATGCTATTTTAGAGAAAAATAATGATGAAATTAAAAATGAATTGGGCGATCTGCTTTTGCATATAGTATTTTATGCACGAATTGCTTCTGAAAACAATACTTTTGATATTTCAGATGTAATCAATACTATTTGTGATAAATTAATACACAGACACCCCCATATTTATGGAGATGTTGAAGTAGCAGATGAGATAGAGGTGAAAAAAAATTGGGAAAAATTAAAATTAAAGGAAGGGAAGAAATCTGTTTTAGAGGGCGTACCAAATTCCTTGCCAGCCATGGTAAAAGCATTCAGAATTCAAGAAAAAGTAAGAGGAGTAGGATTTGATTGGGACAATACATTACAAGTTTTGGAAAAAGTAAAAGAAGAATTGAAAGAATTAGAAGAAGAGATTGAAAAAAAGAATGCTGAGAGTATAGAGTCAGAATTTGGGGATTTACTTTTTGCGCTTATTAATTATGCCCGATTTGTAGATATAAATCCTGATGATGCCTTAGAAAAATGCAATAAACGCTTCATTAATAGATTCCAGATTATGGAAAGTAATCTAAAAAAAGAGGGAAAAGATTTGTCTGAAATGAAATTAGAAGAAATGGAGAAATATTGGCAATTAGCAAAGCAGGAATCCTTAAATCAATAAGGCTGATAAATAACTTTTTTTAACAGAAAAAAAATATTCGTATTTTTGCGAGAAATTAAAAAATGAAGAAATTACTCTTAATTTTGTTTTCAAATTTAATTAGCATTACATCCTTTCCACAGGATTTTTTTGATATAGGAAAATGAGAAATCTAATTTTTTTATTACTAATTGGAACACTATTCTCAGCTTGTAAAAAAGAAGCTGGAGAGGGGGGTACTTCAGTTATTGAAGGAAAGGTGTATAAGCTTTATACTTATCAAACATCACAAGGACAAATAGATACGATTTATTATCAGTTAGATGCAGGTAAGGATGTTTATATTATTTACTCAGATGATGAGGGGGCTATTTATGATGATGATTTCGAAACAGATTTTAATGGTAGGTATCGATTTGAATTCTTACGAAAAGGAGATTACACCCTTTATACTTATGCCGATAGTTCCGATGTAAACACAACTTATGATTATCCAGTATTTCGACATATTGAAATCGATGCGAATAATACGACCTATAAGATTGAGGATTTTGTAATCGAAAAAAATCAGTAGGTGAATCTTTTAAACGCTATTTCTGACTTTTCTCCAATTACATTAAAAGAAATGGATGGAGTGAAACTGATGGACAGAACAGATACTAAGTTTGCTTTTCGTCTTAATCAATTAGAACCTTTACTTAAAAAAATGCAAGCATTTTACAATGTGTTGGAAGTGAATAAAGAACGAATACAGGCTTACAATTCTCTTTACTTTGATACAAATGACAGAAAGTTTTATATCGATCATCATAATTCTCGTGTAAATAGAAACAAAATCAGATTCAGAGAATATGTTGGTAGTGGACTTACATTCTTAGAAGTAAAACATAAAAACAATAAGGGGAAAACAATCAAAAAAAGAGTAAAGGCTCCTAAAATAAGCAGTCAGCTTTCAGAAGAGCAGAAAGCTTTTATTGAAGAAATAATAGGCAGGAAAATGGAAGTAAGCGCTAAGCAGTCGATCAGTTTTAGTCGCATTACTTTTGTACATAAAAAACAAAAAGAAAGGCTAACCATTGATGTAGATTTGAGCTTTAAGAATGATGAAAAAAAGGGTGATTTAAAGGAGATTGTAATTGCTGAGGTGAAACAAGAAAGGATGAGTCGTTCTTCTGATTTTATGCGTATTGCAAAAGAAATGAGTATCTTGCCCATGCGTTTGAGTAAATATTGTTTTTCAACAATGAAATTACATCCAAATATTAAGAAAAACCGATTTAAGAAAAAACAACTTTTTATAAATAAATTAAAACAAGGATAATGGATTTATTACTGATTTTACTAGATAGTTTAGAATTTTTAGGCGCTCCTGTTTGGGACGCTGAAGATTTCTATAAACTTATTATAAAAGGAATATTTAATTTAGCAATAGTCGTTTTAATTGTGCGTTACATTTATTATCCTGTAGCCAAAAACAAAGACTATCTTTTTACTTATTTACTGATTAGTTTAACAGTTTTCCTACTTTGCTTCTTGCTCGATAATGTAAAACTGCAATTAGGTTTTGCTTTAGGGCTTTTTGCTATTTTCGGTATTATTCGCTACAGAACCGATCCTATTCCTATAAAGGAGATGACTTATTTATTTTTGGTAATTGGTATATCGGTAGTAAATGCATTGGCAAATAAAAAGATTTCTTATGCAGAGCTTGTTTTTGCCAACCTACTTCTTGTTTTTATCACTTATGGAATGGAGCGCCTTTGGCTACTCAAGCACGAATCGAGAAAAAACATTATTTATGAAAAAATTGAGCTCATTAAACCAGAAAATGCGGAAGCATTATTAGCAGACTTAAAAGAAAAAACAGGTTTAGATATCATTCGATTTGAAATAAAAAGAATTGATTTTTTAAGGGATATTGCTAATATTCGTATTTTCTATTATGAGGACGATTCTAAATAAGGTATTTCTACTTTTATTTCTTCCCCTTTCGCTTTGTGCTCAAGAAAACGATTTCAAAACATGGACTAGCGTTTCTGCAAGCAAGAAATTAATTAAAAAAACGGATTTATTTGTTAAACAAGGAATTAGGTTTAGGGAGAATTCTTCCCTAAAATATAAGCTTTTTACCGATCTAAGAATCAAAAGAAAATACAATAAACATCTTTTTTATGCAGTGGGTTATCGCTACTCAAACGATTGGGATAAGGAATTGGATTTGAGCCAACGAAACAGATTTTATGCTGATATTTATTATAGAGATAAATTCAAGAAAAGATTTTTAGTGTCTATGCGAGCAAGATGGCAAACACAAGGTAATATTCAAGGCTACTCTTCTGTATTAAGACATAAATCGGCATTGGCTTATAATATCAAGAAAACAAAATTAGAACCCTCAATTGCAGTAGAATATTTTTTGTATTTGGAAAGTAAGCTTATAGAAAAGATGAGATATACATTAGGACTTGCTCACCCAATTAGTAAAAAGTTAGATGCAGAAATAGCATACAGAATTCAGCAAGAGTTTTACGCCAATAATCCTGAAAATTTGTTTATTTTTGAAGGAAAATTATCATACGATTTATAGCAAATGAAGGAAGAGAAAATAAACTTAACTTTTTTAAAAGCTCATTTTAATGAGCTTGATGAAGCTGAGCAGCAACTTATTAATATGGCAAAAAGCGCATACTCAAATGCCTATGCCCCTTATTCTGGTTTTTTGGTTGGGGCAGCTGTTTTGCTAGAAAATGATAAAATTATTAGTGGGAATAATCAGGAGAATGTTGCTTACCCATCTGGTTTATGTGCAGAGAGAGTAGCTCTTTACTATGCAGGAGCAAATTATCCAAATGTGAAAGTTAACACAATTGCAATTTCTGCAAAATCAAAAACATATGATATTACAGATGTTGTAAGCCCTTGCGGAGCATGTAGACAAGTGATGGCTGAATATCAGCAAAAGCAGCATAAAAACATTAGAGTGCTTTTACATTCCTCAAACAATAAGGTGCTTATTGCAAACTCGGTAGAAGACTTACTTCCTTTTATGTTTAACTCAGAGCAGTTAAGAAAGTTTTAAATAAATTTAATCTGCTTTGCTTCAAATTTCTATTTTTGTCTTTATTAGTCTATTCAAATGAAAATATCATATAGTTGGCTTAAAAATTATTTACATTTAGAGCTTCCTGCTGAAGAAGTTGCTGAGATTCTAACCAATGCAGGTTTAGAAGTTGAAGGGATTGAAGAAGTTGAAAGTATTAAAGGAGGGTTAAAAGGTGTAGTGATTGGTGAAGTGCTTACAAAAAAGCAGCATCCTAATGCAGATAGGCTAAGCTTAACTACTGTTAATATTGGCGCTAATGAACCTTTACGGATTGTTTGTGGCGCTCCAAATGTTGCATCAGGACAAAAAGTTCCTGTTGCTACTGTAGGTACATGGCTTTATAGCGGAGAGGAGAAATTCAAAATCAAAAAAAGTAAGATTAGAGGAGAGGTGTCTGAAGGGATGATTTGTGGTGAAGATGAATTAGGGCTTGGAGCAGATGCTGATGGGATTATGGTGCTTGATAAAAAAGCAAAAGTAGGCACTGTTGCAAGTGAATATTTTAATCTACAGTCTGATACTGTTTTTGAGATTAGCTTAACTCCAAATCGCTCTGATGCAATGGGGCATATAGGTGTTGCCCGTGATTTACTCACAGTGCTTAACCTTCAAGGTCAAAAATTAGAAATGTGTAGACCTTCAGTTGAGAAATTTCAAGTGCAGAATACCAGTAAAACAATTGATGTTCAGCTTACAGATCATGAAATTTGCCCTAGATATTCTGGTGTTAGTATAAGTGGAATTCAGGTTTCTGATTCTCCTAAATGGCTGCAAAACAAACTAGTAGCTATTGGCCTAACCTCTATCAATAATGTAGTTGATATTACTAATTATGTTTTGCATGAAACAGGGCAACCCTTACATGCTTTTGATATTGAGAAAATTGAAGGGGATAAAGTTGTAGTTGCTACTGTTAAAGATAAAACAAAGTTTACTTCTTTAGATGAAGTTGAGAGAGAACTTTCATCAAGTGATTTGATGATTAACAATACCAAGAAACCAATGTGTATTGCTGGTGTATTGGGCGGATTAGATTCAGCTGTTTCTTCTTCAACAACTGATATATTCTTGGAATCCGCATATTTTAATGCTGTAAGTATTCGAAAAACGGCAAAAAGACATGGCTTAAGTACTGACGCTTCTTTTCGTTTTGAAAGAGGTTGCGATCCTAATATTACGCTTTATGCACTAAAACGTGCAGCACTACTTATCACTGAGGTTTGTGGTGGAGAGATTGCATCTGAAGTTATCGATATTTATCCAAATAAAATTGAGCATTTTAAGGTAGAGCTTACTTATGCTAAAATGGATGCTTTAATAGGAGAACAAATAGATAGAGATAAAGTAAAATCTATTCTTAAAAATTTAGAAATTGAAATTGTAAATTCCACTGATGAAGGATTGAGCTTAGTTGTGCCTCCTTTTAAAGCTGATGTGCAGAGAGAGGTGGATGTAATTGAAGAAATTTTAAGAATTTATGGTTTTAATTTGGTGGAGATTTCCTCAAATTTAAATACCTCAATTACTTTTTCTAATGGAGTTAATTCAGAAGATGTAAGCAATACAATAGTAGATTTATTAGCGAATAATGGTTTTTATGAGGTCATGAATAATTCTTTAAGCAAAAGTGAATATACTGCTCTTATTCCTGATTTAGATGCTAATCAAAATGTAGAGATCTTGAATCCGCTATCAAAAGATTTAAATGTGATGCGACAATCTTTATTATTTGGCGGTTTGGAGAATATCGCATACAACCAAAATAGAAAGAATGCTAATGTTAAATTTTTTGAGTTTGGCAAAAGCTATCATAGAACTGAAAAAGGTAATGTAGAAAATCAGCATCTTCAATTATTAGTTAGTGGAAGAATTTGGGCAGAAAATTGGGATAAGCCAAATGACAAAGTCAATTTTAACTTTATAAAAGAAAAAGTAGCGCATATTCTCAACCGACTAGGCGTACAGAAGATAAAAGCAGAAGCCATTTCTTCTCATAGCTTTTCAGAAGGATTAATGTATAAATTCAAAAACATGAGATTGGTGTGTTTTGGGAAATTAGACAAGAAATTATGTAAAGCATTTGATGTAAAATCGGAGGTGTATGCAGCAGATTTTAATTGGGATTTACTATTGGAACTTGTAAAAAACACAAAAATAAAATACAAGCAGCCTTCAAAGTTTCCAGAGGTAAGAAGAGATTTATCTTTGTTGATTGATAATTCTATTTCTTTTGAAGCATTAGAAAATATTGCAAAACAAGCAGATATCAAGATTTTGAAATCAGTTAATTTGTTTGATGTGTATGAAGGTAAAAAACTGGCAAAAGGAAAAAAATCTTACGCCCTTTCATTCATAATGTCAGATCATACTAAAACGTTAACTGATAAAGAAGTAGATAAGTTTATGGAAAAACTCATAACATCTTTCCAAGATAAGGCAGGAGCTGAAATACGCTAATTAGTTTATAATTAATTTGCTTTTTGAAATAAAATGCTCAGTTTTAATCAAAAGCATATAAACCCCTTTTGCTAAAGATCCTCTTTTAATAATAATTGAATTTTTAGATAAAGTGGTGTTGAATTCTTTTACTTTTTTTCCTGTTGGAGAATAAAGAGATAGTTCTTTCACTTTTTCATTTGCTTGCAGTAGCTTGATTATTGTTTTGTCATTAAAAGGGTTTGGATAAATTACTAAACTTTCGCTCAATTGCTCAGCAATTCCTGACACGATATTTGTAACACTTAACACAGCAGAAGTATCAACACATCCACTCATATCTGTTACTATAAGGGTGTAATTTCCATTCTGAGTCGGAGTGAAGGTAGCATTTGTACCCAGTACTACATTTGCAAAAATCCACTGGTAAGTAAAATTAGGTGTTCCTCCAATAGCGTTTGCTTCTAAATCTAATACTGGTTGAGAAATAGTTGCTATCAATGCTGTTGGTTCGTTTATTGTAAATGATGCAGTTGAGCTTAAACCTAAATTGTCCGTTACAACTACAGAATAACTTCCTGCATATAATGCATTAGGACTTATACCATTCCAATTGATTGTATAAGGTGCTGTTCCCCCTTGAATGCAAAGTGTTGCTGTCCCACTACTATCTCCATTACAAAGTACATCTGTAGTACTTACTATAGCATTAGGTGCTCCCGGCTCAATTGCATTAAAACTTCCAGCCTCAAAAAGCACTCCCGAATCTAATGTGCCATCACTACCATCTGCAATAGCTAATTTAATATGGTAGGTCTCACATGGTGTAACTACTGCAGTTGCCGTAAATACATCAGTATACCCATTGAAAGCACTTACTTGTGCTAGTGAATCATGATTGTAATATTGGCTGTTACTAGTATCGTTTACTGTGCTTACAGTAATAGGTAAAGATGGATTATAATTAGGTACTTCTGCAATATTGATTGCTCCATTTGGAAAGCCAGCAGGAGAAGCATAAGGTCCAGAAATTCCAGGACCAGAAATTAAAAAAGCAAAAACATCATTGTATTCAGAGTTTATATATTGCAAATATTCTTCTGAAGCAAATACATAGTTAAATTTTACAGTATCAGCTGAGGGAACGAAATCAAATTCTATAATAGCTGCATCTTGAGTTGAAGTGACAGAGAAAGTTTGTCCAATCATAGCAGGAACAGAATTTGCAATTGTAAGCAAGTCAGCATCACCACTTCCAAAGAAATCAGTTGCAAGCTCATAGGTTTGTGAAAATCCAAACATTGTATCAACTCCAATATTTCCAATAGAATCAACGCCACCAGTAGAAAGTACAAAGCCGCTATCCATGCCGATTAGCCCTAAGGAATCATAGAAAAAACCAATTTGAGTAGGATTACCACTAAAAATATGATTAGATGTTACTACACCATTTCCTATTAATGCATTGTCAATAAGATGAGATGGGTTTGCATAATTTCCATTTGTATTAATACTTACTTGTGAATAAGCAAATATGCTTGTTAAACAGCAAATAACTAAAATTGTAAGTTTTTTTCTCATTTTTCTACTTTTTTTATGTGGCGAGATTACAGTTTATTATTCTAAGGTGAAATTTTGACATTTCGATTCTTATCCGATAAGCTATAAATCTAAGCTAGATATCAAATCATCATCTGCTTTGTTCGGTATAGTAACTTTTAGGTTAGGATGCATACTCATGGATCTTTTAATGGCAAAGTTGGCTTCTTTATTACGCGCCCAACTTCTTCTAGCAATACCATTATTTACATCCCAAAAAAGCATAGATCTTAATCTTCTTTCAGCATCATCTGTTCCGTCTAACACCATACCAAATCCACCGTTAATTACTTCTCCCCAGCCAACTCCACCACCATTGTGAATGGAAACCCAAGTAGCACCTCTAAAACTATCGCCAATTACATTATGTATAGCCATATCGGCCGTGAATTGTGAGCCATCATAAATATTGGAAGTTTCTCTGTAAGGAGAATCTGTTCCAGAAACATCATGATGATCACGCCCTAAAACAATTGGGGCAGATAATTCGCCATTAGCAATAGCTTTATTAAAAGCTGCTGCAATTTTTATTCTTCCCTCAGCATCTGCATATAAAATACGGGCTTGTGAGCCCACTACCATTTTGTTTTCACCAGCAGCTTTTATCCAATTGATGTTGTCAATCATTTGCAGTTTGATCTCCTGAGGAGCATCTTGCATGATGTTTTCCAATACTTCACAAGTAATCCTATCAGTAATTGCTAAGTCTTTTGGATCGTTTGAGCTACACACCCACCTAAAAGGACCAAAACCATAATCAAAACACATAGGTCCCATAATGTCCTGTACATAAGATGGGTATTTAAAATCTCCTTTTTGATTCAGAATATCAGCTCCAGCCCGACTTGCTTCTAGCAAAAAGGCATTTCCATAATCAAAGAAATACATGCCGTTTTCCACTAGTTTATTGATGGCATTGGCGTGCCTTATTAGAGTTTTTTGCACTTCTTTTTTGAATTGATTTGGATTGCTGACCATCATCTTATTAGCATTTTCATAACTCATCCCTACGGGATAGTATCCGCCTGCCCAAGGATTGTGCAATGAGGTTTGGTCAGAACCAATTTCAATATCAATATCTCTTTCTACAATATACTCCCATAAGTCCACTATGTTTCCATTGTACGCTAGTGAAACTGCTTTTTTTTGTTCTCTTGCTGCAATAGCTCTATCTAGCAATTCATCTAAATCATCATAAACCTCATCTACCCAACCTTGCTCATGTCTTTTATAAGTAGCTTTAAGATTTATTTCTGCAACTATACAAACGCCTTTTGCAATCACTCCTGCCTTGGGTTGAGCACCACTCATCCCTCCTAATCCAGCAGTAACAAAAATCTTACCGCTTAAATCTACTGCTTTAGCATCAATTTTTCTTGCTGCATTTAGTACGGTAATGGTTGTACCATGTACAATACCTTGAGGACCAATATACATGAATGATCCTGCTGTCATTTGTCCGTATTGGCTAACACCCAAAGCATTGAATTTTTCCCAATCATCTGGCTTGGAGTAGTTAGGAATCATCATCCCATTGGTTACTACAACTCTAGGTGCGTCTTTGTGTGAAGGAAATAGCCCCATAGGATGCCCAGAATACAATATAAGTGTTTGTTCATCAGTCATTTCTGCTAAGTATTGCATGCACAATAGGTATTGCGCCCAATTTTGGAAAACAGCACCATTTCCGCCATAAGTAATTAATTCCTCAGGATGTTGCGCAATGGCATGATCCAAATTATTGGAAAGCATCAATTGTATGGCAGCTGCTTGTTTGCTTTTATGTGGAAAATCTTCTAGATGTCTTGCTTTTATCTCGTAATCCGGCATAAAGCGGTACATATAGATTCTTCCATGCATTTTCAGTTCTTCTGCAAACTCAGGACCAAGGGTAGTATGCATATGCTCAGGAAAATACCGTAAAGCATTACGAATAGCCAACCTTTTTTCTTCCTTATTCAGGATATCTTTTCTTTTAGGCGCATGGCTAATGTTTGGATTGATATCTTTTTTAGCAGGTAATGTCTTTGAAATACCTCTTAATATAGCTTGTTTAAATTCACTCATTTCGTTTTCTTTTTCTCGTCTTTCTTGTAGGGGCAGTGCTTGCAATTATTGTTGCAACAATAACCCCTTTTTAAATGATATTTTTCTTTAAAAACAATATAGCCTTCAGGAGAGTAATAATACTCATCTTTTTCTAGCAAATGTATTTTTGAGAATTCCTTCATTTAGCCTGCAAAATTAAGATATTTGCACAAATGAAAATAGAAAGCCAAGAAATATCATTATCGCTATTAAAAGAAAAAGCAATTCGCTTATTTGTAAAACGGATTGATAAGATGCATCCTTTTATTGCTGGCAATAAATGGTACAAGCTTAAATACAATTTAATTGAAGCAAAAAAACAGCAAAAAAAGACTGTTTTAACTTTTGGTGGCGCTTATTCTAATCATATTGCTGCTACCGCTTTTGCTACAAAGGAAAATAATTTAAAAAGTATTGGAATTATAAGAGGAGAGGAGCATTTCCGATTAAATCCAACACTTGCTTTTGCTAAAGCAAATGGGATGGATCTAAATTATAAAAGTAGGAGTGATTATAGAACAAAAAAAACTTCTGATTTTTTAGTAAAACTCAAACAACAATTTGGTGAATTTTATTTGATTCCTGAAGGTGGAACAAATATGTTGGCCATACAAGGAACTGTAGCAATTTTGGATAAAAATGATACGCATGATATTATTTGTTGTGCGGTAGGTACAGGTGGAACAATGGCTGGAATCATAAACGCTTCTAATAAACAGCAAACTGTAATTGGCTTTCCAGCTATTAAGGGAATAAAGCAATTAGAGCACGACATAAGAAAATGGACAAATAAGGAAAACTGGAAACTGATAAATGATTATGTGTTTGGTGGCTATGCTAAATTATCGGATAAATTAGTTGATTTCATTATAGATTTTAATAACAAGCATCAAATTTCACTAGATGCTATATATACAGGAAAAATGATGCTAGGTATTTTAGACTTAATATCCAAAGATTATTTTCCAAAAGGAAGCAGTATTTTAGTCATACATAGTGGAGGTTTACAAGGCAATAAAGGAATGAATGAAAGGCTAGGTCTTAGTTTGCCAACAAATCAATATCTTTGAAGAATGAAAAAGTATTTCCTTTTTTTCTTTCTTTTTCTTTTATCTATGCATCTTTTAGCACAAAGCAAAACGGAAATTTATATTACAAAATATAGTCAGCTGGCTGTTGATGAAATGCATAGGTACAATATTCCAGCTTCTATTACTCTGGCGCAAGGCATACTAGAAAGTGGAAATGGAGAAAGCCGATTGGCAGTAAAAGGCAATAATCATTTTGGGATAAAATGTCATGCCGGATGGGAGGGGGAAAGCATCATTGAAGATGATGATGAAAAAGGAGAATGTTTTAGAAAATATGATAAAGTTGCTGATTCTTATAGAGATCATTCCTTGTTTTTAACCGAAAGAAATCGCTACAGCTTTTTATTTACTTACAAATTATCAGACTATAAAAAATGGGCAAAAGGATTAAAAAAAGCGGGTTATGCCACAAATCCAAAATACTCTACATTATTAATTGATTTGATAGAGAAATACGATTTGAGTCGCTTTGACAAAGATGCACCAGCACAGCAAAAACAACTGTATGTTGCTAACGCTTACGGACTACCTTATTTGATAGGAATTGGCGCTTATTATTTTCATAATAAATCAATTTATTTTACTGAGGTAAATACTTCATTTGTATTTAGTAGCGCTTCATTAGGCTATGATTATGAATTTTTCAATAATTTCTATGCTGGAGCAAATGCTGGAATCATTTATCAACCTACAAAAGAGAAGGATATTTCCACTCATATTTCGGCTGAGCTATTCTACAGAAAGCAAAATTATTTAATAAGAGGTGGAGTGCAACTCCCATTGGAGCAAATGGAATATCCATTTATTCCTTATTTGCGATTGACTTATTTGCTGAACTAATTATTCAATTTCAAAATTATAGAGAAATGCATCTCTACTGATAATAAGGTTCAGTTTTCCATCTTTATCTAAATCATTTACTGCAGTAAATCCATCAGTTTCAATAGGTGTCCCTTCTTTAAATTCTCCATCTTTACATACATATATTGAGGTAGTAGTTTTAATCACTAAGTTTCCATTATAATGACTAATTTCTTCAACTTTATATCCAAGATTAAAAGTGTGTAAAAGCTCAAAATTTTTATCCAGTACAAAAACAGTTTTGTTATTTGAATAAATCAAATTATTATCAGTAATTAAGAATTTAGAATTTGGAATTAAATTAGTAAGAGGAAGCTCTGTTGTATTACCATCTACCTTTGCTCTCCATAACTTGCCTTCATTTGTTATTCCATAAATTGTACCCTCACTATCTGTTTGGAAAGGGGAATCATTAAAAATTGGAATACTGTTGTAACTTACTCTTTTTGTGCCATTTCTGGCCAAGAGTTGTGTATTCTTATCTTTAGAAGCATACAAAATATAATCTTTCCCATTTTGTACAAAGTGTTTTGCTGGATTAACTAATTTACTATTGGTTTTTTTGAATTTCCATCCACTAACTGCTTTTACTTTTTTATTAAAATTATACAGCATACCATCATTTCCAGCTATTAAAATTCTGTAATTTCTATTTTTAGTGTAATCAAAAAGTGCATGGCCGTTTGTTGCTTGAAAAGTTAGTTTTTTAGGATAATCTTCTAACCATCTGCCTAATCTGTCAATGATATAAAGTTTGTTTTTGCTGTTAAATAGAATTTGCATCTTTTTATTCTTGTAAAAATCAATTTGAGAAACATTTCCGATAATTTGCTCATCAATCTGCTTTTCCCAAAGTTTCTCTCCACTTGTTGAAAAAAGATAAATTTTATTACTTAAATCCTGAACAAAAACTTGCTCCTTTTTAGTAATGTAATTGTAAATAATTTGCGGATTCATTGCAAAAGAAGTGTCTAATTGCCCATACCACTCTTGCTTTAATTCTTCTTTGAATTCTTCATCATAAAACAAAATGATATTATTCAGAAATAAAGGTGAGCCTACATTGAGTTGATAAGCGAAAGCAGTAAATTTTTGTAAAGAATCCTCATTAATCGCTAACAAATCTCCCCATTTTTTATTTAAACTGTTATTCAGCAAATCAGCAGACTTACCAGGATTTACATAAAAAAAGAAATTTGATTTTTCGGATATTTGTTGGCTAAACTTTTTAAAATGATTGCTGCTGCTTAAAGTATTTCTGCTTTTGAAATTATCAATTACATACTGAACTGCAGAACTTGAATTTCCGAAAATTAAATAATCTTCAATAGCAACAAAATAGCTATTCTCCTTTGCTGAAAAAATATCGCCAAACAAAAATGAGAGAAGTTTAGGTTCTTTAATATTAAAAATAGTCTGCTCTAAATATTCGGATTTATCTTCAGAATTCACCAATTCACTTAAAAATATTGTGGATTGATTAATGTTTTTACTTTTTATAAAAGAATAAGATTGCTCAAAAGTGTCTTTACTCTTTGAGGCAATAGTAAAAACTCCAATTTCCTGTTCTACATATTTCAAAAATTCATTCAATTCAAATTTATAATTTTCTTGTAAATTTTTCTTCTTCTTTTCCCATGAATAATAAGCATTGTGTCTTTGTAGAAAGCTATTTTTCTTATCTGCTAACATTTTTGTATTGCTAAAACTAAGCGTAAGGAGAATTGAAGTGTTATGCGGTATGATATTTTGAATATTTTGTTTTGCTGATTTTTGATTTTTTAATACCGTCAAATAGTTGTCTTTCTTATTTGCATCTAATAAGCCATTTGCAAAAAAGGAGTTGTTTTTAATAAAAATATCAGTAGCAGCCCAATCTGAAAAATGATTTAAAAAAATGTTTTTTTGTATTTTTTCTTCAATATAAATATCCGCCAGTTCAGTCAGATGATTAAAATTATAGTACAAATTCGCAACCGCATAATCAGATGTAGTTTCTTTCACTTTTAAAAAAGCTTTATTGCTTAGCAAGTTGCTTTTTGCTCCTGATTGTCTGATGGCGTCCTGGACTAGAATCTTAGATTTACTCCCAAATATTACACCTTCTATCTCGGTAATGAAATACTTTTTTGATTTTATCTGCAATTCTAAAATATCCTCATTCTCATAATCGTGTATCAATATCTCATTTTGCCTTACACCTATTGTTTTTGCAATCAAATCTTTGAGGTTAAAAGAATTTTCAATTGTTGTTGAAAAAAGTATAGCGGCATCATTATAACTAGATTTGTGAGTGGAAAAGAAGAGTTTGTTGGTTTGTGTCTTTTCTGAGTTATATGCAAATTCAATAATAGAATCTAAATGTTGAATATCGGAATGCAAACTATTGGCATAAGTTGATAATCTGCAGTTATTCCAAATTACTGAATTATTGAGTTTTCTTTTTAGTTCTTCAAAATCATTAATTTGTAAAATCAGTGAAGCATTAGTAGGAATAAGTAAAAGCGGACTGTTGCTCTTAGTTGCTATTTGTTTGTAATTTCTATATCCGAAAAATCCAATCAATGCAATTAAAAACAATAATATAATGATTCTAAGATGCTGACTTTTCATATTTATAATGTGAGTTCCCATTGCAAAGGTAAAAGTTTAAATGAGCGTCTGTGGTGTTTTGTTGGACCGATATTAACAAGGCATTGTCGGTGAAATTTAGTGGGATATCCTTTGTTTTTATTCCAATGGAATTGTGGATATTCTTCATGTAATTCTTGCATCAATCGATCCCTATGGTTTTTAGCCAATACAGATGCTGCCGCAATACTTAGATATTTGCTGTCTCCTTTTACAATACACTTATGTGGTACATCCTTATAAGCATGAAATCGATTGCCATCAATTATCAAAAATTCTGGCCTTACTTTTAATTGTTCTATCGACAAATGCATGGCTTTTATAGATGCATTTAGAATATTTATTTTGTCAATTTCTTTGTTCCAAACAATTCCAATGCTCCAACAAAGCGCTTCTTTTTTAATAATTTCTTCTAGCACCAATCTATTTTTCTCACTTAGTTGTTTAGAGTCATTTAATAGGTTGTTAGAAAATTTTTTAGGTAATATTACAGCTGCAGCTATCACAGGGCCGGCCAAGCAGCCCCTTCCTGCCTCATCACAACCAACCTCTATTTTATTGCTAAAAGATGATTTAAGCATTTAAATTTGATACTAAAATTTTCCAAACTTTATCAGCTGCTTTATCCCATGAAAACTCATTTTTTCTGATTTTACAATTTTCTATAAGCTTTTCTCTTTTTTCAGAATTCTTATACACTTCTTGCATAGCATTTGCAATACTATTTACATCATTAGGATTGGTGTAAATAGCCGTATTTCCTGCAATTTCCGGAAGACAAGAAACATCTGATGTTATAATAGGGGTATGGCAATTCATGGCTTCCGCAAGAGGAATACCAAAGCCTTCAAAATGCGGTACAAAAGTTAAAGCAGTGGCAGCTGCTGTAATCTTTGAAAGCTCATCAATCTCTTTTCTTCCTAAAAATAGAATCTGTTGTTTATGTTCTAATTTATTAAACTCAAGCTCAATATTTTTATTTTTCCACATCTGCTCACCAATAATTAACAACTTATAGTCAGTATTTGTTTGTCCAATAAACTGATCAAATCCCTTTATCAAATTAATAATGTTTTTTCTTGGATGCAAGGAGCCAACAAAGTAAAAATAATCAGATCCTGATGCATATTTTGTTTTTACCTTTTTCTTCACATATTCCTCAATTGGCCGGTACACACTATTTGCTCCATTGTAAATTACTGAGATCTTCTCACTTTCTATACCATATTGACTTATAATGTCTTTTTTAGATGCTTCTGATACAGTAATTATTTCTTCTGCTTTCTTGCAAAATTTTGGCGTAAAATATTTGTAGTAGATTCTAGTTAAAAATGGCAATTGTTTTGGGAAATGCTCAAAGTTCAAATCATGAATAGTAAGTATTGTTTTTACATTTGTTTTTAAAGCAAGGTAACCATCTGGAGAAAAGAACAGATCAATTTTGTTTTTTCTTAAAAATTTTGAAACAGCAAATTCAAACCATATATACCATAAAAAGGGATGTCTGCTTTGAGGAGATAAAACTATAGGAATTACATTTTTTGCTAATACAAAATCCTTATGGTACTGGCGATCAAAAAGCAAATAAAAATCATGTTCAGGATGGTTTTTTACCATACGGCTCACAATCTCAAAGCTGTACCAACCAATACCTTCTAATTTGTTTTTCAGCAAAAGCCTACAGTTAATAGCAATTTTCATAGGCAATAAAAATATACTTTTTTCATTATGATTGTTGTAGATTTGCCGTTCAATTATCAAAAACGCAATTTGAAAGAAAAAATATATAAGTTATTGCTTATTATTTCCAAATCGGAAATCGCAAAAAAAGGAAGTTGGGCATTGTTTTTTAAGATAGGAGGAATGTTTACTATTTATCTTTTCCACTTTTTGCTAGCAAGAAGAATAGGAGCAGAGGCCAATGGTATTTTTTCTACATTTTTTACCATCTTGAGCATATTTGCTGTTTTCTCTATCTTAGGAATGGATACTTTTCTTTTGAAAAAAATTGCTCAATTCAATTCGCAAAAAAAATGGGCTGAGTTAAAATCGATTTACAAAAAGGCACTATCATTAATACTGATTATTAGTATTTTCTTAATCGCTATTTTACAATTTCTTTACTCTTTTGACCATCTAGAATCATATCATCAAAATGAGTTACTTCCATATGTGGCTCTTGTACTTATTCCCTTTTCAGTATTGCACATTAATGCTGAAAGCTTTAGGGCTATAAAGAATATTAAATTATTTTCCTTCTTTAAGAATTTCTCAATATTTGGTGTTGCCGCTTTTTTACTATTGTTTCCATTCAATAACACACCAACAATAGCAGTTAAAACCTTTGTTTTGAGCGTTTTTGTATTAGCAATAGTAAGTTATGTTTTATGGAAAAAACAATTAAAAATCAATGATAGTGTTTTAGTAGAGGAATTCGATAATAAAAGCATTATAAAAGAGTCTTTTCCTATGTTTCTGTCAGGCTCCCTTTTCTTACTGATGAGTTGGGTAGATATTTTAATGCTCGGTCATTTCAACTCACAATCTGATGTAGGGATTTATACCATTGCATTAAAATTAGCAGCCCCTTGCACTTTATTTTTATTTGCTGCTAATACTATTTTGGGGCCAAAAATATCAGAATTATATCATCGGAATAAAACAGAAAGATTATCAAAGATAGTTCAAGATACGACAAAGTATTCTTTTTTGCTTAGCGTACCAATTTTTGCAATTATTTTAATTTTTCCAGATTTCTTATTGTCATTGTTTGGTGCTGAGTTTAATAACAAATTAGCTACTGAAACTTTGGTAATTCTATCAGCTGGACAAATGGTTAATGTGTTTTTTGGAGCAGTAATTTATATATTAGATATGACAGGAAAGCAGATTAAATCTAGAAATATATTATTATTTACAGCAATCATCAATATATTGCTGAATTGGTATTTGATTCCAATATATGGCATTAAGGGAGCAGCAATGGCTACAGCATTTTCAATTTTCTGTTGGACAGTGCTAGGAGCAATTGCTGTCAAAAAATACTTTGGTTTTTATGCTTTTCCATATTTTAAGAATTAAAAACATAATAAAGCTGTATTTTCGCACATATAAAATTATAAAAATATGAGTAATAGCATTTTAGATAATAGTTCACTTTTTTCTCTATTGTACAATTGGAGAAAAAAGATTATCATTATTTCTTTTCTTGCAGCAGTTATTGCAGCAATAGCTTCTCTTTTTATTACTAATAAATACAAGTCAGAAGTAATTCTTTTTCCAACAATGAATCTTTCTACTGGAAAAGCTCTTCTAAATGAGTATAACGATTTTTTAGAGATAGGTGAGGAAGAAGAGTTAGAACATATGATGCAAATTTTGCAGTCAAACGATATATTTAATAGAGTAGTTGATAAGTTTGATTTGCTCAATCATTATGAAATTGACACTAATAATGAGTTGTATTTTGTTGATTTAATGAAAGAATATCAAGGTAATATTAAATCAGAAATCACAAAATATTCATCTATTAAAATATCTGTTCTAGACACTGACCCTCAAATGGCTGCAGATATAGCCAATGAAATTTCATCTTTGATTGATACTGTAATGAATAATCTGCAAAAAAACATGGCACAACAAGGATATGAATCTTTAATTAGAGATAGAGATTATGTGCTTTCTGAGATAAAAGTCCTAGAAGATTCTATTGTCAAAATTAGAGCATTAGGCATTAATGATTATGAATCTCAGGCAGAAGTGTTAAACGAGCAATGGGCGGTTGCAAAAATTAAAAATAATCATGCGGCAGCTACTGCTATTGAAAAAAAGTTAGAATTACTTTCCAAATATGGCGGTCAGTATAGTGCCCTAAGGGATGATTTAGTCCATTCCAGAGGAAGGTTAAATTATGTGCTGAAAAAACTGAATGAGCATAAGCTTACAGCACAGGAACAATTGGAGCATAAATTTATTGTAAATGCTGCAGTCCCCGATTTGAAAAAAAGCTATCCAATAAGATGGTTGATTGTGGTTACTACTGCATTTTCTACCACTTTGTTTTTGATTGTATTAATTGCTTTTAAAGAACAATTAAAGCAGATAAAGCAAAGGTAAATGCTCAAAAAAATACAATCTTATCAGCTTGTATTGCTTACTGCACTATTTGTATTGCTTAATGCCGTTCTCTTAACAAATGAGTTTTTTTTGCTAAGCTTATTGCCAATTGTCCTACTAGTTGTTTTTTTAGCCTTCTTCTCATTAGAAAAGTTGTTGCTTCTTATTGTATTTTTCACACCTCTTTCGTTTAGTTTAGAGAGTCTTGATTTTGGTGGTGTTGGCATGTTTATTCCAACAGAACCGCTTTTATTTGGAGTATTGTTATTGTTCTTTATTAGATTAATTGCAAATACTAAAGTTGATACTAAAATTAAAAATCATCCTATCACTTATGCTATTCTGTTTTATTTGTCTTGGATGACTTTTACTATTTTAACTTCAGAGATGCCTTTGGTTTCGGTTAAGTTTCTTATTTCAAGAATGTGGTTTATACTTCCATTTTATTTTTTAGGAGCAGCTTTTTTCAAAAAGAACCAAAACATCAAGAAATTTCTTTGGTTTTATTTGCTGCCCTTATCTGCTGTTATTTTAATCACCTCTTATAAGCATTCTCTTTTTAATTTTGATTTAGAATCCGCTCATTTGGTAATGTACCCCTTTTTTAAAGATCATACTAGATATGGTGCAGTAATTGCATTTATGATTCCTTTAGCGCTTTACTTGTTCACTGTAAGTAAAAACAAAAATATTGTATTGGGAATTATTGCAGTTTTAGTTTTAGGGTTGGTGCTTTCTTTTACAAGGGCAGCTTGGGTCAGTCTGGCTGCAGCATTCCTATTTGCTATAGTGCTAAAATCTAGAATTTCATTTTCAAGATTTCTTGCCTTAATAATTGCAGGAACAGGAGGATTACTTCTTTCTTGGAGTACAATCATTATGGCTTTGGAAAAAAACACACAAGATTCCTCATCATCATTAAGTAAACATGTTGAGTCTGTTTCAAACATCTCTACTGATGCTTCAAATCTGGAAAGAATAAACAGGTGGAATTGTGCAATAAGAATGTTTAAGCAAAAGCCGCTTGTTGGTTGGGGTCCTGGTACTTATGCTTTTCAATATGCGCCATTTCAAAGGTCGAAAGAAAAAACAATTATCAGTACAAATCAGGGTGATTTAGGTAATGCACATTCTGAATTTTTAGGTCCATTAGCAGAATCTGGAATTTTAGGATTAATCAGTTTCCTGCTTTTAATGCTTGTGGTTTATTATAAGGGTATGAAGCTATATTATCAGCTAGAAAAAGGAGAATTAAAAAACTTAGTTTTTTTTAGCTTACTTTCCTTAACTACTTATTTTTCTCACGGCTTATTAAATAATTTCTTAGATACGGATAAGTTAGCCATACCTTTTTGGTCATGTATTGCTTTTCTGCTAGTAGTCGATATTTACCACAAGCAAAATCCTACTACTCAGGAGTAATTCCCATTTTCGGCCTTCCTGTTTTAGGTGTAGCGTTTGTATTTGGATTATTCACAGTTATATCACTTCTAAAAAGCCATTTTCCATTACTATAATTCATGGAGTCATAAGTGCCATCTGGGACATAGTATTCATACAAGCCTTCCAAATCTTTTCGCATAGGGATAAGATGATCAAATACAATTCTTTCTTGCTTTTGCTGATAACGAACACTGATTGTAGATGATTTGTTGTATTCTAAAATTACCCTTTTGCTTGTCATTTTATCTTTTTTAAAAATAGGTGCCCCAAATCGAATTTGTCCTTTTCCAGCAATATACATTACATCAATAATTTTTTTCGTACTTACATCATTATTCCCATCCCATCCAAGGAGAGTGTAATATTTTCGTCCCTTTTTCTTTATATAGATGATTTTATAATAAAGTGCGCCAAACCAATTTGTATTGTCCAAAACTTCATTTTCAGCCCTTCTGATTTTTTCAGAATTATCAATAAGCTCAATTACCTCAAATCTTTTTTTTGCTTTGTTATGGTAATGAACAAAGGCAAAATAGTTATAACTTCCATTATCCCTTCTAAGAAACCATGAATAGATTTTCACTCTTTTATCTGAAGAATTTTCTATTGATATTGTTTTTAAGGAATCGAAAGGATAATTAAAACTCCTCTCAAACTGCAAAACCTCTTTAAGGGTAATCATAAAGCTTTTATTTGCTTTTTGCTTTATTGTATCGTATTCCCCATTCATGATAATATGCGCCATTACTTTCAAAGTGTCCTCATATTCTGCAATCAACTCTTTAGAAACTTTTTGGGCAGCAGCATTTGTAAGAAAAGAAAAAGTCAAAAAAAATGTGAATAATATTTTCATTTTATGAAAAGCGGAAGAAACTAAAAATTATTTTTGTACAAAGATAAATAATTGATGAATTTAGAAGAAAGAATAGGAGTATTTAGCAAATTGGCAGCAGCTATGGAAACTATTCCTGAGCAACTGTTTTTTCAGGCAGAGAGTCAAAATCCATGGTTTACAGTTGAAAACCAAAAACAAGCCATTAAATCATGGATAAATCAACTGTCAAATGAAAATTTGAATGCTTGGCTTAAGCCCTATCAGATAAAAGAGAATATACAATCTCAAAATGTATTGATTATTATGGCAGGGAATATCCCACTTGTTGGTTTTCATGATTTATTGAGTGTGCTGATAACAGGCAATAAGGCGGTAATAAAAATGTCATCTCATGATTCTGTTTTGCTTCCATACATAATTGATATGCTAGTAAAAATTGAAAGTAGGTTTGCAGATTTTGTTGGTTTTATTGAAGATGTGAAAGGCAAAAAGTTTGATGCAATAATTGCAACAGGTAGTAATCAATCAGCTAAGTATTTTGAGTATTACTTTCAAGATTTAAAAAAAATAATTCGAAAAAATAGAAATTCGCTTGCTGTTTTGGATGGCAGTGAAAGTAAATCAGATTTATCAAATCTTACTAAGGATGTGTTTTCTTATTTTGGGCTTGGATGTAGAAATGTTTCAAAAGTTTTTTTACCAAAAAACTATGATTTGGACTTGTTGTTTGACGCTTTTTTCTCCTTCAAAGATATAATTGAGTACAAAAAGTATGCTAATAATTACGATTATCATAAGTCTATTTTTCTGATGGGAAGCCATCAGCTTATAGAAAATGGATTTTTATTATTGAAAGAAGACGTTTCATTAAAGTCTCCTCTAGCTATGTTGCACTATGAATATTATGAGGATCTGAGTCAAGTTGAAAAATATATTGAAGAAAATGAAGAAAAACTCCAATGTGTAATTTCAAAAGATAAAATTCCATTTGGACAAGCACAAGCCCCTCATCTTTGGGATTATGCTGATGGTGTAGATACCATAGCATTTCTCCTATAAAGAATATAAGTGCCAATAATTCCAATGATTATAAGACAAAAAGAAATAATTTCAGCTTGGGTAATTCCGCCTAAAATATCGTATTTGGTATTTACCCTTATTTTTTCAATTAAAAAGCGCTCAATCCCATTTAATGTTAGATAGATGCAAAACAATACACCAGCTATATTTATGCGTTTTCTTATAGTCCATAAAATTGAGAAAATTATAGTTGCCAAAACAGTTTCATAGAATGCTGTTGGAAAAACTGGTTGTGCTAATTCATAGCAATAAGGATGCCAAAATTTTTCTCCACAATTTTGCATTGGAATACCTGCATTTATAACGTTATGTGGAAAATTATAACTCCACATCCAATCAGGGAGAAAGGACATCCAGTCGGGTTTTGCAGCAAGATTTGGAACACCCCAATCTCCATCACCAGAGACTTGGCAACCAATTCTTCCAATTCCATAGGCGAGCATCAGCCCAGGAGCAGTAGCATCAGCAAGTACTAATGGCTTTATACCATACTTCTTGCCATACCAAATTACACCAGCAGCACCTCCAATCAAGCCTCCATAAAAAGTAAGACCACTAAAAGCTACAAGTTGCCCAATAGGATCAGCAATAAAATCTCCTATATTTTCCAAATTATGAAAAAGTTTAGCGCCTATAATTCCAGCAATAGCAGCAATCATTGTTATATTACCAACCAATTCATAAGGATGTATTTCTTTTTCAATCCACTTTGGACTATCTAGTTTTGTTTTATTTTTCTCTCTGTATTTTGAAAAAACAAAAACTGCCGCAATGATGATACCTCCTACAAGATGCCCTCTTAACGACAGAATAAAGGCTTGGGGATTAGCTACCAAATCAGCATAATTAAAAACAGCTTCTACTCCCTTAAAACCAATTAAAAAACCGCTAATTAATGATGATAGTATATCTGAATTGGTTATTCCTTGTCCAATCAGTTTTTTTACTTTAGTGCTTGCTACAATCCCTTGTTTTTCTTTTCGTTTTAAATCTAGTAAAAGAAACCAGCTTGCAGCTAAAAATGCAAGGGCTACAAAAAAACCAAAAGTTTGTATTGGAAGCGGAATCTGCAGGCCAAATAAATCAAAAATAAGATGACTAATTGTAGGATACATTTTCTATAAATTTATACTAGCTCTGATAGTACATTTCCATCACTATCAAATGAAAGTAGGTTAATATTTAGTTTTTGTTGAATGTGCTTTTCAGCAAATGTAATTTTTACTTTGATATAGTTATCAGTAAAACCAAATAAAAATCCACCTTTATTTTCTCTCTCAAATAGTGCTGTTTGTTCTGTTTGTAGGTATTTTTGATAAAAACTTCTTTTTAATTTGTCTGATAAGATTCTAAGCATTTTACTTCTTTCACTTCTTATCTGTTTGCTTACTCCTCCATCAAAATTAATGGCTGCTGTGTTTTCTCTTTCCGAATAAGTAAAAACATGCAAATAAGCAAGCGGTAAATCTTTGATAAAATTTAATGTTTTTTCGAATTCTTTCTCAGTTTCTCCAGGAAAACCAACAATTACATCTGCACCTATACATACATCTGGAATTGCTTTTGTAATTGCTAAAATTTTACTACTATATAATTTTGTGTTGTATCTTCTTTTCATCTTGCCTAAAATAAAATCAGATCCGGATTGCATAGGAATATGAAAATGAGGCATAAATTTCTTGCTTTTGCTTACAAATTCAATAATGTGTTCTTTTATTAAATTAGGCTCTATAGAAGATATTCTGTAGCGCTCAATTCCTTTAACTTCTTCTAATTTTACAATCAGATCATAAAAACTCTCTTTACTATTTAAGTCTTTGAACTCTCCAATATTTACCCCTGTTAGTACAATTTCTTTAATGCCATTCTCGGCAATCTCATTTACATTTCTTAAAATATTTTCAACTGTATCACATCTGCTTTTACCTCTAGCAAGTGGAATGGTACAATAAGTACAAGGGTAATCGCATCCGTCTTGAATTTTTAAAAATGAACGGCTTCTATCGTTCAAAGAGAAAGAGGAATGATAATCTAAATTTTCTAAATTAGAATTAAATACTTTATGTTCACTTTTTATTTTTAGAAGATCTGGAATATTGAACTTTTCATTAGCCCCCAGAACCATATCCACTCCATTTATACTAGCAATCTCTTTGGGTTTTAGCTGGGCATAGCAGCCAGTTACTATTACTTTAGAAAGAGGTGCTATTTTTTTAGTTTTTCGAATAATTCTTCTACATTCTTTGTTTGCATTTTCAGTTACAGAACAAGTGTTGATTACATACAAATCAGCCTTTTTATCAAAATTAGTTTTTGCATAACCCACCTTACTAAGTTGCCTGCCAATGGTGGAAGTTTCCGAAAAATTCAGTTTACAGCCTAGAGTATAAAAAGCAACAGTTTTTTTCATCCTACAAAAGTAGAAAATCCTTTTTCATAATAGTCTTTTGTAACCTTTGATAATTTTTTTCCGTTTTTTAAATAACAGTAACTAAAACCCACAAAGCAATGACTATAGTTCTACGTTATCTTCTGCTTAAAAAAAATATCAATCTGAATACAAATAAGATTGTTTACTGTTTCCTAAATCTTATAGCCCTTTTGATTACAAGTAGTGCAACCTCACAAGTTACGGCTAATTTTACTACTGTGGATTCAACAAGCGCTTGCGGTTCTTTAATAGTGGACTTCCATGATCTGTCAACAGGCAGTCCGACTTCTTGGCTATGGGATTTAGGGAATGGTAATATCTCAACATTGAAAAACCCTATAGCAATTTATACTAATCCAGGTGTTTATCATGTAGAATTAACCGTTTCAGATGGTCTAACAAATGATTCTAAAGTTGAATTTGGTTACATTACAGTTTTTGAGAATCCTACTGCAAATATTGATGTTGTAAATTCAACTTTAGGTTGTGTTTCTCATCTTGTAGAGTTCTTAGATGTCTCTCAAAGTTCTGACATAATAATTTCTTGGTTCTGGGATTTTGGAGAAGGAGGAAATAGTAATATACAGAATCCTAGCTATACATACCTGTCTGATGGTTTATTTAATGTTTCTTTATTGGTTGAAGACAGAAATTCTTGTCAAGATTTGATTACTATTACTGATTATATTGAGGCTGAAAGTCAGCCAATTGCCAATTTCACTGCAGATATTTTGTTATCTTGTAATACTAATGAATCTATATCATTTCATAATCTGTCTTCAGGAACTAATTTATCTTATTTTTGGGATTTTGGTGATGGTTCCACGTCTACTTTAGCTAACCCAATACATAATTATAGTAGTGGAATTTTCACGATAACATTAGTTATTAATAATGGGTTTTGCTCTGATACGCTTATTATGCAAGATTATATTGAAATTGGTGCTACATACACAACCAATTTCACTTCAAATACTAATTCTGGTTGTGCTGATTTAATGGTTCAGTTCATAGATAATTCATCAATAGGTACTGATAATTGGTTTTGGGACTTTGGTGATGGAACAACTTCTTACTTGCAAAATCCTACACATATTTACGCTATTGCTGGAATTTATAATGTTTTACTAGAAACATCAATAAATGGAAATTGTGAATCTGACAAGATGATTTTTGGAGCTATTGAAGTATTTGATAAACCCAATATATCCTTTAATGCTATTGAAAAATTTAGTTGTGACACTCCTTTTATAGTTGATTTTACCGATCAAACTTTAGGAGTGGGCTCATGGAGTTGGGATTTTGGTAATGGCTTAACATCTAATCTACAAAGCCCTAGCGTACTTTATGATTCAATAGCTGCATATACTGTTTCATTATCCGTAGTTGATGTCAATTCATGTACTAATACTTTAACCAAAACCAATTTCATTACAATTGATAAACCTTTATCTGCATTTAATGCCACTAACTTAAGTGGCTGTAGCCCGCTTAATACGGCCTTTGTAGATACAAGTCAAAGCACTCAAGCTGTCGTTGCTTGGTTTTGGGATTTTGGTGATGGGAACAGCTCTACTTTACAGAACCCAACTCATGAATACAATTCTAGTGGATTTTATGATATTAGTTTAAATATAATAGATAGTTTAGGTTGTAGTTCAGTTACAACAACTAATAATTACATACAAGTAGCTAATGCACCTCAAACTGATTTTACAGCAAATCTACATATAGTATGTGCTGGCACTAACATAAATTTTACTGATTTATCAACTACTTCAACAACTATTGATGGTTGGTATTGGAACTTTGGTGATGGTGCTTCATCAACCTCTAAAAACCCTTCACATTCTTATAATATTGTTGGAAATTATAATGTTTCTCTTGTTTCTTCCACAATTGGATGTGTAGATACTCTTAGCGTTAATAATTATATTCAAGTCATAGAGCCGACAGCATTTTTTAGCGAAACATATAATTGTCCAGACCCTTTAAAAGTTGAGTTTACAAATCTTTCTATTGGTGCAGATCAACTGTTTTGGGACTTTGGAGATGGCTCAATTTCAACATTGAGCAATCCAATTCACGTTTTTCCTTCAAGAGGAACTTATAATGTGAAATTGACAGCTACAAATAACACAACACAATGTACTCACGATTATACCTTCCCTATAAAGATTACTGATCCAGTTGCAAACTTTACTTATCTAGTGAATCCTAATAACGGATTAGAAGATTCTGTAGGTTGCCGACCACATCATGTGCATTTAGATAATCTATCTCAAGACATGTCTTATTATAGGGTGCTTTGGGATGATGGGTATATAGGATATGGAAGAATTGATCATTTATTTGATACAGTTGGCACATTTGATGTGAGTATGGTAATATGGGATATTCATGGTTGTAAAGACACTTTTACTTATCAAAATATGTTTTCAATAAAAGATGTAAAGGCTGATTTTGAGATAAGTAATGTGATGGGATGTGATTCCTTGATGGTAGAATTTAATAATTTAACAATTCCAAATTCCTCAGTTTTATGGGATTTTGGTGATGGAGGTGCTTCTAGCCTTAATCAAGCACAACATCTTTATTATAATGAAGGGGTATATGATGTTGCACTTTTTGCTGAATCATCTTATGGCTGTAAAGATACAATGCAAAAAAAACAATACATAAAATTTGTTTATCCTGCTGCTGAATTTACTGCTAATAAAAATACAGCTTGTTTTGATGAGCAAATCAATTTCATTAATCAGTCCTCAGGTATAGGTTTAAGTTATCTTTGGGATTTTGGAGATGGTATTACTTCAACTAATTTGAACAATACTCATTCATATAATCAAAATGGAATGTACGACATTTCCTTATCGGTGGTTGATTCTTTTGGTTGTACTAACTCTTTGCAAAAAAAAGCTCATATTCAAGTACAAGAACCAATTGCTAATTTCTCAGTAAATACAGTAAGTTCAAATTGCCCTCCACTTATTAGCGATTTCAGCAACCTCTCCTCAGTTGATGCATCTATTTTCAGTTGGGATTTTGGTGATGGAACAACTTCTAATTTGGCATCACCATCTCATCTTTATGCTTCTTCAGGAGTGTATGATGTGCAACTTATGGTTGAAAATAACTTTGGCTGTAAGGACACCATTATGCATAATGGGCTTATAAATATCTCAGGGCCTCTTGGTAGCTTTACCATTTCAAATACTCAAATTTGCATAGATGATACCGCTATTTTTATGCCTTTTGTTAGTAATACTGCTTCTTATTTCTGGGATTTTGGAGACGGTACATTTTCGGCAGATAGTCAAGCAACACATTTGTACACGAATGCAGGTGTTTATTATCCATCTTTGGTTTTAGCAAATAGTTCTGCTTGTCAGTTTACAGTACAATCAGCTGATTCAATTGTTGTGCGCACAATTAATATTGATGCTGGTGCTAGTACTTCAGTTTGTAGAAATGATAGTGTTACGCTTCTTGCTATTGCTGATTCTGGAAGTATCTTATGGTCTCCCGCAACATTACTATCTAATCCTAATGTATTGAATCCTATGGCCAAACCAACTACAACAACAGTCTTTAAAGCCACTATCTCAGATGGTCTTTGTGAGGTTACAGATTCTGTTTTGGTTGTTGTTAATCAACAAGTGCCAAATCCAACAATTAATGTGAATAATCTATGTGAAGAAGATACTTTGGTTTTTTCTGCGAATTCTGGCTTAAGTACTAATAACATTGCTTGGTTGTGGGATTTAGGAAATGGCACCCATTCTAATTCACAAGATGTTCATCAGAAATATCCAGCTGCTGGAAATTACTTGATTAGCTTGCTGGTTACTAATCTAGACAATGCATGTGCAACAGAAATCTATCAAACAATTAATGTTTACAAAACTCCTATTGCAGATTTTACAGCTGATGAGGTATGTCTTGGAGAAACTACATTTTTTAGTGATTTATCTAATTCTTCTGATGGAGCAATCGTGCAATGGTTCTGGGATTTTGGAGATGTTGCTGCTGGTCTTTCTACTTTTAAAAATCCAAAATATCAGTATGCCAATCATGGAACCTATTCTGTCAGTTTAAATGTAATGTCAGATTATGGATGTGAGCATACAATTACAAAAAATATAATGGTTCATGAGTTGCCAATAGCTGATTTTAATGTACTAGATGCTTGTCAAAATGAGTATAATTTATTTCAGTCCACATCATCAATAGGCTTAGGAAGTATCAGTGTTTGGAATTGGGATTTTGGAGATGGAAATACTTTTTCTGGAGATAGAGAAACCCAACATTTGTATCAAAATGACGGAATTTTTGATGTTACACTTCTGATAGCTTCTGATAAAGGGTGTGAGGCAGAAACCACAATGCAAACATTGGTATATGCTTTACCAAATCCTTTCTTTACAACAAATTATAATTGTTTTGGTGATTTTACTGCTTTTTATGAAGATGCCAGCATCTCCAATGGAAGTATTATTGCTTGGAATTGGGATTTTGGTGATGATATAGGGACAGCCAATCATAATAATCCTAACTATCAGTATTTAGCGGCAGGAACTTACCCTGTGAGTTTAACGCTTTTGAGCGATAAATTGTGTGAAAACTCAATCACAAAGAATGTTACTATCTCAGCTCTCCCAAATGTCGCAATCTATGGTGATGAAAAAGTTTGTGTAGGAGATGAAATTGAGCTTGTCGATTTATCTTTGGTAGATGGTGGGTATATTACCAATTGGAATTGGGATTTAGGGGATGGGACAACAATTAACCAACAAAAAGTAAATCACTCTTATCAATTTGCAGGAACTTATACTGTTTCACTAGCTGTCACTTCTAGTTCTGGTTGTTCTAACTCTAAAACAATCTCAAATATGATAAATGTATTTGCGAAACCAATAGCTGATTTTTCAGTATCAAATCAATTCTTATCCATTAATAATTCAACTGTGGAGTTGATTAATAAATCAGTTGGTGCTGATAGTTGGGTCTGGGATTTAGGAAATGGATTTAATTCTAAACTGCAAAATCCATCAGTTACTTATCAGGATACTGGCAAATACATTGTTTCTCTTCTTGCTACTAATATTTATGGTTGTTCAGATAAGGCTTATAGAGAGATTCATGTTGCACCTGAATTTACACTTTTTATTCCAAATTCTTTCACGCCAAATAGAGATGGGCTAGATGATGATTTTTTGGCTTACGGGGAGGGTGTGGTTTCCTTCAAAATGAATATTTATAACAGATGGGGAGAAATTATTTTCACTTCCTTTGATAAAGAGCTTGGTTGGGATGGAAAAGATAGTTTTAATAATCTTATTCCAAATGGCGTTTATTTATACCATATTGCTGTTACTGATTTTAAAGGAAAAGCTTGGGTATATAATGGAGAAGTTAATTTGATGAGATAATAAATTATTTTCTAATTTTAGCCAGATTAAATTTTTGCATGAACTTTAAATCTGGCTTTTTTTTATTATTACTTTTTTCTCTTTCTTGCGGAAGCCCCTTACAAGATGAGAAGTTATCTATTTTCAAATACAATCAGGCTTCCGGAATTGCAACATTAGACCCTGCATTTGCCAAAGATCAAGCTACTATTTGGGTGTGCAATCAGCTTTTTAATGGTTTGGTACAGCTTAATGAAAAACTTGAAGTAGTGCCATCTATTGCTAAAAATTGGGACATCTCTAATGATGGTTTGAGTTATACTTTTTACTTGCGAGATGATGTGTTTTTTCATCATCATGAAATTTTTACTCAAGAGAGAAGGGTGGTGGCTTCTGATTTTTCTTTTAGTTTTAATAGGTTAAAAAGCAAACAATTGGCTTCTCCTGGGGCTTGGGTACTTGCTAATGTGAACAGTTATACAGCAATAAATGATTCTACATTTAATATAATGTTAAAAAACCCTTTTCCTCCCTTTTTAGACTTGCTTTCTATGCCATATTGTTCGGTTATTCCTAAAGAAATTGTAGAAAATACTGATTTTAGAGCTAATCCAATTGGAACGGGCCCTTTTCAGTTTCAATACTGGAAAGAAGGGGTAAAATTGGTTTTTCGTAAAAACCAAAATTATTTTGAGAAAGAGGAAGGCAAGAGCTTACCATATTTGGATGCTGTAGCTATTACATTCATAAAAGATAAGCAAGCTGCATTTCTAGAGTTTTTGAAAGGAGACTTAGATTTTATATCAGGATTAGATGCTTCTTATAAAGATGAAGTGCTTAAAAGAGATGGAGGCTTGCAAGAAAAATACAAGGGAAAAATTAATTTGCAATCCGAACCTTATTTGAATACCGAATACTTAGGATTTTTAATGGAAAATGCTCTTCCGATAGAAATTAGGCAAGCCATTAATTATGGTTTTGATAGAAAAAAAATGCTTAAATACTTACGTAATGATATAGGTACTCCTGCTTTGCAAGGTTTTGTGCCAAAAGGATTACCTTCTTTTTCAGAGGAGTTAAAAGGATATGACTACAATCTAGAGAAAGCTAAACAATTGATTGCTGCAAGTGGTTTTGATGCAAATAAAGAAATTGTTTTATCCACCACATCTTCCTATTTGGATTTGTGTGAATACATACAAAATGCTTTGTTTGAGATTGGACTTAATATTAAAATAGAGGTAAATCCGCCCTCCACCCATAGACAAATGGTAGCTACTTCAAAACTTTCATTTTTCAGAGGGAGTTGGATTGCCGATTATGCTGATGCTGAGAATTATTTGGCGCTTTTTTATAGTGAAAATTTTTGTCCAAATGGGCCTAATTACACTCATTTTGCAAATGAAAAGTTTGATGATTTGTACGAAAGGGCAAGCAAAGAAACCAATGATAGTGTTCGCTTTTTACTCTATAATAAAATGGATGAAATCATCATAAATCAGGCAGCTATTGTCCCTCTTTATTATGATAAGGTATTGCGTTTTTCTCATCTGAATATTTCAGGCTTTAATTCTAATCCTATGAATTTGTTGGATTTGAAAAGGGTGAAAAAACAATAAATAGAGTTACGCTTAATTATTTTGAATACAAAAAGGATTATATCACTTCCAGTACTTTTGAAATCATCTTATCTACAGTCTTTTTATAATCTTTACTTTGGGTTTTAGAAATTCTGTTGCCAATTATAGCACAAATCGTAAGCGCGTGATGCCCTAGTGCTTTTGCTAAAAAATAAAGTGCTGAAGTTTCCATTTCAAAATTTGTAATTCTATTTCCTTTATAGCAGAAAGTATTCATCTTTTGGTGTAAATCTTCTATAGTGGGCGCTATTCTCAATTTTCTGCCCTGTGGAGCATAAAAACCAGAAGCAGTTGCGGTAATACCTTTAGCAAAGCTGTCAAACTTTTTTAACAATTCTTCACTTCCTTTTACAATATAAGGATAAGCTGATTGCTTTGGCCAATTACTATGAGTAGCAAATGCACTACTCATTTTCTCATCTATTATATTTTCAGATTGATAAAAATGCGCTAATCCGTCAAATCCAAGCCCATGAGTAGCCATTAAAAAACTATCTACTTTTACATCTTTTTGTAAAGCGCCAGAGGTTCCCAATCTAATAATATTTAATGATCTTTTCTTTTCTTTTATGGTTCTAGTTTCTAAATCAATATTTACTGCTGCATCCAATTCATTCAAAACTATATCAATGTTGTCAGTGCCAATTCCTGTAGCTACTACAGAAATTCTTTTTCCATTATATGTTCCAGTATGGGTTAAAAACTCTCTGTTTTTAATCTTAATATCAATGTTATCAAAATGTTGAGATACTTGCCTTACCCTTGCTCTATCACCAACAACAATAATAGAATCGGCAATTTCTTTGCCTAAGAGATTAAGATGATACACCTTGTTTTCAGCGGTAAGTATTAATTCAGTATCTTTGATAACTTTCATAATAATGTAGTAAATTTGCAAAATCAAAAATAAGAAATTATGTCAATAGAAAGCAGTGGAATTTTAGTTCCTATCGGATTTTCTAATCAGTCTATGATTGCACTAGGCCAAGCTTTTAATTTGGCTAAAATTAAAAAATCAAAAATCATTTTACTATCGGTAATTGAAGAGCCAAGCAAGATAGAGTCTCTTTTTTTAGACGATAAAACGCATGAGTTACAACAGAAGGTAAATCAAAAACTAGTGGAAGTTGGAAAAGATTATGCGGAAAAATATAATGTTGAGGTAGATACTATGGTAGCTAAGGGAAGGGTTTATGAGCAAATTATTGATGTAGCTGAAATGCTTAGTGTGGATTTAATTGTAATGGGAACAAATGGCACTCCAAAAGAAGTGATGAAAAGAGTAATAGGTTCTAATGCCGAGAGAGTAGTTCGTTTGGCGCATTGTCCTGTAATTACCATAAAAGGAAAGGATCATAAAAATGGATGCAAAAACATTATACTTCCACTTGATTTAGAAAAACAAACCAAAGAGAAGGTTACGTTAGCCATTGAATACGCTAGATATTGGAATGCTACTATTCGTGTGGTTTCAGTCTTATTAAGAGATAAACAAGAGATAAAAGATAAGTTGGTACGAAATCTAAATCAGGTAAAAAAGTTTATTCAAGATGCCAAATTAAATTGTACTGCCGAACTATTAGTAGGCAAGAAGGGAAAGGGTTTAGCTGAATCCATTCTTGATTATGAGGAAAATTTTGAATCAGATTTAATCTTGATTATGACAAGACAAGAAGATATTTTTTCCAATAAGTTAGGTACTGCAGCTAGAGAGATTATCTATCAGTCTGAAATTCCTGTCATGAGTATAAAACCACATGAAAGGGAAGATATACCTTCTCCATTTACTTATTAGATTTTACTTTTATGTCACCAAATGACAATTGGCAAACTTTAGTAAAAGAAATTGCGGCTTTTTTGACTGCTCAAAAAAACACTATATCGGTAGCTGAAAGTTGTACAGCAGGAAACATTGCTACTATGCTTACCTCTTTATCAGGAAGTTCTAATTTTTTTGAAGGTGGAATTATTGCTTATTCCGAAAAAGCAAAAATAAATCAACTTCAAGTAAAAAATCAGGATATAAAAAAATATTCAGCTGTAAGTGAGCAAGTAGCACAGCAAATGGTTGTAGGGGTTAAGAGTCAATTTCAATCAGATTACGCCTTAGCAACCACAGGTTATGCAGGTCCAACAGGCGATAAAGTGGGGCAAGTTTTTATTGCCTTTGCTGCCAAAGAAGAAATCTATGTGTCTTCACATCTTTTTGAGGGAGCAAGAAAAGAGATTGTATATCAAGCAGCTGTTAAAGCGTTAAGTATTTTATTGTCAGAAATAAAAAAATAAAAAAGTTTTCTAATCAATTGAAAACTAACTATATTTGCAGTCCAAAAATTAATAGAAATGTCAAGAGTTTGTCAAATAACAGGGAAAAAAGTAATGAGTGGAAACAATGTTTCCCATGCAAAAAACAAAACAAAAAGAAAGTTCTATCCGAATCTTCAAGCCAAAAAGTTTTATATCCCAGAAGAAGATAAATGGATTACCCTTAAAGTCTCTGCTAATGCGCTTAGAACTATCAATAGAAAAGGAATTTCAGCTGTGCTAAAAAAAGCAAAAGCTAACGGTAATATAGTTTTATAACTTTTAGTAAATAGACTTTTTCTAAAAGTCGTTATATTTCGTGGTAATTTTTTTCATTAATTTAAATATAAAATCATGAAAAATTATACAAGAATCTTAATCATGATGATTCTCTCATCACTATTTATCATCTCTTCGTGTAAAAAAGAGGAGGAAGTGATTGAAGGATGTCCTGATTCAGGTGCCATGAACTATAATTCTAATGCAACGGTTAATGATGGTAGTTGTATTTTTTCTTATGATATTGCGCAAGGATTATGGTTTTTTGATTTTACATGTGATAGTATTAGTGGTGGTATATCAATTGATCTAATTAAGGAGTTTTTACCTAATTCTGTTATTGTTAATGGTGTTGCAAGTGGAGAATTAGTTTTTAATCTAGATACAATTTCAATCAGTGGAACAATTAACAAAAATGGTAATCTTCTAATTCCAGAACAGACTTTATTTTCTTTCGACACACTTCTCTTTGGTGTTCCAATAACTGTGCCGATTAATATAGATGGAGATGGAAATATTTTATCTCAGAATCAAGGAACCTTAAGGCTTAATTATTCAACCATAGATCTGTTTCCTGTTCCTGGATTTCCTTTTACTTGTGAGGCTATATTAAATAGAGAGGAATAATGTGTTTTTATTAACAATTCTTACATGAGATTATTTTGTTTATCTTTAATTATATTATTTTGTTTACCAGGTTATTCTCAAATATTTTCTAGACAAGATTCTTTAAGAGGAAATCTAACCTCTTTAAGGACTTGCTATGATGTTACTTTTTATGATTTATTTTTAATTATTGATATTAATGAAAGGGCTATAGAACGATCACACAACACCATACATTTTACGGCTACTGAGGATTTTAAGAAGATACAAATTGATTTAGCACAAAATATGGAGCTAATGGTTGTTGAGTTTGAAGGAGAGCACCTGAAATTTGAGGAAGAATTTGATGTCCGCTTTATTCATTTCCCAAGGAAAATAAAAAAAGGAGAAAAGTTAAAAATAAAGTTATGGTATGGTGGTTATCCTATAGAAGCAGTAAACCCACCTTGGGATGGCGGTTTTTCATGGGAAAAAGATAAAAACGGAAAAGATTGGATTGGGGTCTCTTGTCAAGGATTGGGCGCAAGTAGTTGGTGGCCTTGTAAAGATCATCAATCGGATGAGCCAGATAGTATGCGTATTGTATGTGCAGCCAAGTATCCAAACAAGATAATTGCAAATGGAAATTTAAGAAAAGATACTACTATATGGAGTGACTATTTGAATTGCTGGCTCAATCAGAGTGAGTGGTTTGTTTCTTATCCTATTAACAACTATGATGTGAGCATAAATATTGGCGATTATGTGCATTTTTCAGATGTTTATGTTAGTGATAAAGACAGTCTTGATTTGAGTTATTATGTGCTTTCCTATAATGAAGAAAAAGCAAGAAAACACTTTTTACAAGTAAAACCGATGATGCAATGTTTTGAAAAATATTTTGGAAAATATCCTTTTTGGGAGGATGGTTTTGCGCTAGTAGAAACGCCTTATCTGGGTATGGAGCATCAATCTGGAATTGCTTATGGAAATAACTATTTGCCAGGATATCATGGTAATACACGCTTTATAGCAGGGCTGGATTTTGACTATATTATTGTTCACGAAAGCGGACACGAATGGTGGGGCAATTCCATCACTACAAACGATATTGCCGATATGTGGGTGCAAGAAGGTTTCTGTACTTATTCAGAGGTGCTTTATGTTGAATGTATGTACGGATATCAAAAGATGTTGGAATATGTAAATAATCAGAAAAGAAGCGTTCGAAACGACAAGGCAATTATTGGTCCTTATCATGTAAATAAAAGAGGAAGTGGAGATATGTACCAGAAAGCATCCCTTATGTTACATACGCTCAGAACGCTCATTGAAGATGATGAATTATGGTTTGAAATACTTTTTGATCTTACCAAAAATTTTGAATATCAAACCATAGATGGGCAGGAAGTGATTGATTATATCAATGAAAGAAGTGGCAAAGATTTTTCTGTTTTCTTCAATCAATACCTAGAAAATAAAGATTTACCCGAATTTCAATACAAGCTGATGAAACAAGGTAGAGATATAACTTTAATGTATAGATGGGAGGCCATAGCTGAATTTAATATGCCTATTCTAGTTAATGCAGGAAAAGATAGTTTTTGGATTTATCCAAATACGAACTGGAAAGAGCAGAGTTTAGGTAAAATGGATATAGATGATTTCTCGGTTGAAGAGGACTTATTTTTAATTGATATTAAAAAGATAAAATAGTATTTGTTGTTTGGATATTTTACTTATTTTTGCAGCCCAATAAATTTTTTTAGATAATGGCAAAGAAAGGAAACAGAGTTCAAGTAATTTTAGAATGTACCGAACATAAAACAAGCGGTAAACCAGGTACTTCTCGTTACATTACTACAAAAAACAAAAAGAACACACCAGATAGAATGGAGTTGAAAAAATTCAATCCAATCTTGAAGAAAATGACTGTTCATAAAGAAATAAAATAAAAGGAAATGGCAAAGAAAACAGTAGCGTCCCTACAGAAAAAAGGAGCGAAAGCATTTACAAAAGCTGTAAAAATGGTAAAAAATGAAAGAGGTACATATTCTTTTAAATCAGAAATATTACCCAAAGACAAGGTAAACGACTATTTTGCTAAAAAATAGAAATTTTTTAGTTTAATGTAAAAGCTTCTTTCTATTTTTGAAAGGAGCTTTTTTATTTTATAAAGCAAAGAAATTATGGGAATTTTTAAAAATATCAAAAAACTTTTTTCAACTGAAAAGAAAGAAGAAAAACAAAAAGTAGTTTCTACAGAAAAAGAAGCAGTAAAAAAAGAACAGGATTTAGCAGTTGAAAATGAGATTTTTGAAGAGAAAGAAAAAATTGAGCAAAAAGTTGTAGAAGAAAAGGAACAGGAGAAAACTACTGTTGAAGAAGATGAAAAAAATGAATTAGAACAAGAACAAAAAGAGGTTATTGAAGAACTTGCAGCAGAAACTACTAAAGGAATTCAACAAGATATATACGATAATGAAACACAAGATGTAGCTAAACAAGAAGAAACAGAAGCGGATTCTACCTCAATAATAGAGCAGAAGGAAGAAATAATTGTAGCGGAAGACAAAAAACCGATTAAACTAAAAAAAGAAGAATCCACACAACATACAACAGAAAAAGAAAAATTAGAAGCTGGACTTCAAAAAACAAAGGATAGCTTTTTTGGAAAATTAGCCAGAACAGTAGCTGGGAAATCAACTATTGATGAATTGGCGCTTGACGATATTGAGGAAACATTAATCACTTCTGATATTGGAGTGGAAACTTCCTTAAAAATTATTCAAAAGCTAGAGGCGAGAGTGGCAAGATACAAGTACATCAACACCTCAGAATTAAATCAATTCTTGAAAGATGAGATTTCAGTTTTGATGAAAGATTCTTATGTTAAAATTCCTAAAGTTGAAGGTCCTTATGTTATAATGATTGTTGGGGTGAATGGGGTAGGAAAAACTACAACCATAGGTAAGTTGGCTCATAAATTTAAGCAAGAAGGTAAAAAGGTGGTATTGGGAGCAGCCGATACTTTTCGTGCGGCTGCAGTGGATCAGTTAACAATTTGGGCTGAAAGAGTAGGTGTAGATATTGTAAAACAAGACATGGGTTCTGATCCTGCAGCTGTTTGTTTTGACACCATACAATCGGCAAAAGCAAATAATGCTGATGTAGTGATTATTGATACTGCTGGAAGATTACACAACAATGTAAATTTGATGAAGGAATTAGGAAAAATCAGAAATGTAATGGCTAAAGTTATTCCTGAGGCCCCACATGATGTTATGTTAATTCTTGATGCATCAACAGGGCAAAATGCCATTGAGCAGGCCACTCAGTTTACGGCTGCTACTGATGTAGATTCCATTACATTAACAAAATTAGATGGGACAGCTAAAGGCGGAGTTGTTATTGGTATTTCTGATCAATTCCAAATTCCCGTTAGGTATATTGGTGTAGGAGAAGGTCCAGATGATTTGCAAGCATTTAACAAAGTAGATTTTGTCAATTCCTTATTTAATTAATGCGCACAAAACAGCTAAAAAAAAATAAGATTAATGTCATCACATTAGGTTGCTCTAAAAATGTATATGATTCTGAAGTGTTGATGGGGCAGTTAGCAGCTAACGAGATTGATGTAGAGCATGAATCCAAAAAAGATGATGCAAATATTGTAGTGGTCAATACATGTGGTTTTATTGACAATGCAAAAGAGGAATCCATAAATACAATCTTAGAGCAGGCTAGAAAAAAAGAAAAAGGAGCTATTGACAAGCTTTATGTAACGGGTTGTCTTTCTGAGCGCTATAAACCAGATTTGGAAAAAGACATCTCAAATGTAGATCAGTATTTTGGAACTACTGATTTACCAAAATTACTAAAAGTTCTAGGGGCTGATTATAAACACGAATTGATTGGAGAAAGATTAACCACTACTCCAAACCATTATGCCTATTTGAAAATATCAGAGGGATGTGATAGGCCGTGTTCTTTCTGCGCGATTCCCCTTATGAGAGGAAAACATAAATCTACTCCTATTGAGCAATTGGTAATAGAGGCTAAGAGTTTAGCTAAAGATGGAGTAAAAGAGTTGATTCTCATTGCTCAGGATTTAACTTTTTACGGCTTAGATATTTATAAAAAGAGAAGGTTAGCCGATTTGCTTATCGCTCTTTCAGATGTAAATGGAATTGAGTGGATTCGCATTCATTATGCTTTCCCTACAGGCTTTCCTCAAGATGTTTTAGATGTTATTCGAGACAACAAAAAAGTTTGTAATTATATCGATATTCCTTTACAACACATTAATGACGATATTTTAACCTCTATGAAAAGAGGAACTTCTCATCAAAAAACAGATTTATTATTAAAGAATTTTAGAGCAAAAGTCCCAAATATGACTATCAGAACTACACTTATTGTAGGTTATCCTGGAGAAACGGAAGCCAACTTTCAGGAGTTAAAAAAATGGGTACAAGACACTAAATTTGACAGATTAGGTGTTTTTACTTATTCCCATGAAGAAAACACTACAGCTTTTGATTTGGTTGATGATGTTCCTGAAGAATTAAAGAAAGCAAGAGCGGAAGCAATTATGGATTTACAAAGCCAAATTTCATACAATCTAAATCTGCAAAAAGTTGGTAAAACTTTTAAGGTGTTATTCGACAGAAAAGAAGGAGATTACTTCATTGGCCGAACTGAATTTGATAGCCCTGATGTTGATAATGAGGTGTTGGTAAAGGCAAATAATACATATATTAGATTGGGTGATTTTGCGAATATTAAAATTGAAAAAGCAGATCATTTTGATTTGTATGGTGTAGTGGTATGATGGAAATCACAAAAATTCCATATGATCAAACTAATAGCTTTTCAAAGCACCTGATTGATTATTTGACAAATGATAAGAAATTAAAACCATTTGTCAATCACTTCCCATCCATTGATGCATTTAAGCAACAAATAATAGAAAAGCAAAAGCATACCATAAATAGAAGCGTTCTAGTTAAGGTACTTAAAAAACAAAATGCATCAGTTGAATTATCAGATAAAACAGAAGCAAATATTGATTCATTGCTCTTAGAGGAAACTTTTACAGTTACAACAGGTCATCAACTGTGTTTATTTACTGGCCCACTGTATTTTCTTTACAAAATAATTTCTACTATAAACCTTGCAGAACAATTAAAAGAAAAATACCCTGCTAAAAACATTGTCCCTATCTATTGGATGGCTACTGAAGATCATGATTATGAGGAAGTCAACCATGCATATATTTTTGGTAAAAAGAGAAGTTGGAATAGCGAGCAAAGCGGTGCTGTTGGGCGAATGAAATTGGATAATATTGATAATTTGCTAAATGAGCTCAGATCAATTTTAGGAGAATCAGATGATGCAATGCAACTCATGCAACTTTTTAAGAAAGCATATCTAGAGCATCAAAATCTTGCTGATGCTACCAGATTTTTAGTGAATGATATTTTTGGTCAATACGGTCTTGTCATTATTGATGGAGATGATAAAAAGTTAAAGGAGCAATTTATTCCCCTAATCAAAAAGGATGTTTTAACCAAAGGCTTTGCTGATGCCATCAGAAAATGTACTGAGCAATTAGCGAAAGATTATAAGGCTCAAGCATATGTGCGAGATGTTAATTTCTTTTATCTTTCAAATGGCAGTAGAGGGCTGATAAAAGATGGCGTCTCAGTTGCTGACATTGAAGAAAGTCCTGAAACATTTAGTCCAAATGTATTGATGCGTCCACTTTATCAGGAAAGTGTTCTGCCAAATGTTGCTTACATTGGAGGAGGAGCCGAACTGGCTTATTGGATGCAGTTAAAGACTGCTTTTGAGCAAGAAGAGATGCCATTTCCAATTTTTCTATTAAGGAATTCAGCTTTATTGGTATCAGAGCAACAAACACAAAAATGGGAATCATTAGGTTTTGAGATAACAGATTTATTCTCCTCTCAGGATGAGTTGAAAAAGAAGTATATTTTATCAAAAAAATCTTTCAAACTATCATTACAAACTGAAAAGGAAGAACTGTTAAAAACATATGCTAAAATCCTCAAAAAAACTACTGATGATGGCTTGCAAAAGAGTGTGAGAGCTAATCTTCAAAAACAGCTTAAATCTTTAGAAAAGTTAGAGCAAAAACTATTGCGTTTAGAAAAGAAAAAACACGAATCAACCCTTAATCAAATCGAAAAAATAAAAGCTCAATTGTTTCCAAATAATAGCTTGCAAGAACGACATGATAATTTTATTCCATTTTATTTACAATATGGGGATAACTTTATTGAAATATTAAAAAAGAGTTTAAATCCTCTTGATGCTAATTTTGTAGTTTTGTCCCATTTAATAAAGTAGTAGATGCAACACGAAAAGGTACTTATTTTAGATTTTGGATCTCAATATACTCAGCTAATTGCCAGGAAAGTTAGAGAGTTGAATATTTATTCGGAGATACATCCTTACAACAATATGCCTGTAATTGATGGAAGTTGGAAAGCGGTTATATTATCTGGCTCTCCACATTCAGTTCGTGAAGAAAATGCACCAATTCCTAATTTATCACAAATAAAAGGAAAGCTGCCTTTATTGGGCGTTTGCTATGGTGCTCAGCATTTAGCCCATGAATTTGGAGGAGAGGTGTTGCCTTCCAATACTCGCGAGTATGGTCGCGCAAATTTATCATTTGTTGATGAGAATTCTATTTTAATGCAAAATGTATTTTCCAATTCCCAAGTTTGGATGAGCCATGGAGACACCATTGCAACAATTCCTGAGCATTATAAGGTGTTGGCATCCACTAATGATGTTGAGGTAGCCGCTTATGAAATTAAGGGGGAGCAAACCTATGCTTTACAGTTCCATCCAGAAGTATATCATTCTAAAGATGGAACAATAATTTTAAATAATTTCTTAGTTGATATTTGTGGTTTTTCTCAAGATTGGATGCCTGCTACTTTTGTAGAAGAAACAGTTGAAGGACTAAAAGAAAAATTAGGAAATGACAAAGTAGTTTTAGGACTTTCAGGAGGTGTTGATTCTACTGTTGCTGCAGTTTTGTTACACAAAGCAATAGGAGAAAATTTGTATTGCATTTTTGTTGATAATGGACTGCTAAGAAAAGATGAATTTGATAATGTTTTAGTCCAATACAAAGGTATGGGGCTAAATGTAAAAGGTGTGGATGCAAAGGATAGATTTTATGAGGCATTAGCTGATGTTTCTGATCCTGAAAAGAAACGCAAAGCTATTGGCGCTAAGTTTATTGATGTGTTTGATGATGAGGCTAATCAAATTAAAGATGTAAAATGGTTAGCACAAGGCACTATATATCCTGATGTTATTGAGTCGGTTTCTGTAACTGGTGGACCTTCTCAAACCATCAAGTCGCACCATAATGTTGGGGGGCTGCCTGATTACATGAAACTCAAAATAGTTGAGCCACTAAATGCTTTGTTTAAAGATGAAGTAAGGCGAATAGGTCGTTCCATGCATATTGATGAGAATATTTTAGAAAGGCATCCTTTTCCAGGACCTGGATTGGCCATCAGAATTTTAGGGGATGTTACTGAAGAAAAGGTACGCATTCTGCAGGAAGTTGATGCTATTTTCATTTCTTTATTAAAATTATATGGATTGTACGATAAGGTGTGGCAAGCAGGAGCAATGTTACTTTCTGTGCAATCAGTTGGAGTTATGGGTGATGAAAGAACTTATGAAAATGCAGTAGCATTAAGAGCTGTAGAGTCCACTGATGGCATGACAGCTGATTGGGTGCATTTGCCGTATGACTTTTTAGCCAAAGTATCAAATGATATCATCAATAAAGTAAAAGGTATAAACCGAGTTGTGTATGATATATCTTCAAAACCACCAGCAACAATTGAATGGGAATAATTAAAAAAATAACATTCTTCTTTTTATTCTTTTGCTTTTGTATCCTTTCAGCACAAACCACCACGGATACGCTCATTGTAAAAGGACAAATGTATGTTAAACATATTGTCAAGCCAACAGAAACTTACAAATCGATTGCAGAATATTATAACATAAATATAGGGGAGCTAAAGCGTCATAACAAAAAATCCAAACTATATTACAACCAATCTTTACTTATACCAATCAAATCTACACTAGCAGAACGATTGCTTTTCAAAGACAAAAAATCAAACCAATCATTTCTGTCAAATGGGAAAAGAGCCAATACATTAAAGCAATTTTCGAAAAAGGATACTTTAAATATTGCAGTACTATTGCCTTTTTATTCTACAAAAAACGATTCACTTTTATCTTTCTTGTCACAATCAGATCAGTCCAAAGAGGATATACATAAAGATTCTTATATGGCATTAAATTATCTGGAAGGATTGATGGTTGCTACAGATTCACTAGCAAAAGCAGGAATGAAGATTAATTTGTTTGTATATGACACTGAGAATGATACAACAAAAGTACAGGCAATAGTTGGGTCTGGAAAAATGAAAAATATGGATTTAATTTTTGGACCTGTCTTTACAAAAAACCTGAGGATTGTTACTAAAGTATATGGGAAAAATAAAGATAAAACCATCATTTCCCCACTTTCTAGAAATAGTACTCCCTTGAAAGATGGAGCTAATATTTTTCAAATTATTCCTCCATTTTCATTACAAATGAATAAAATAGCTGCTCATGTTTCAAGAAAATATAAAAAAGAGAAGATCCTTATTCTTGCACAACAAAAGGAAGAAGATTCAGCAAATGATTATAAAAGTTATTTTAGGAATAAAAAAATAAAAGCAAAGTTGTGTTTGTTTGATGGACTGAATACGATCACAAGAGATACGCTTTGTAAGTTCTTAAGCAATCATAGATATGTGGTTTTAATCCCTTCTGCTGATAGGTCATTTGTTTCAAAAGTAATTCCTGTTTTGGGTACTATTGATACTAATATGGTAGTTTTTGGACTGCATAATTGGAGTGCTTATGAAAATTTAGATATTGCTACATTAATGAAGCTTAATGTACATTTTCCTCATCCTTATTTCTTTGACAATACACAAAAAGAGAACCAAAGATTTAATGCGCTTTTCGCTCAAAAATTTAATGCACTTTCTAGTAAATATGCCCAAATTGCATTTGAGCAATGCATGTACTTTTGTACTAATAAGGGAGATTATAAATTCAAAAAGCATTATATTAAAGGCGGTTATGTAAATACTGATTTTCCTATTGTAAAGTATTCAGATTTTGAGATTCAGCAAGTTGATTAATAACTCTTTATGAGAAGTTACTTTTTCATTACCTTTATTTTCTAAATTTGTAGAAAGAGATTTAGTTTCTTATGCGTAACTGTATACAATTATTATCTATCGGTTTTGTTGTGATTATATTTGCTCACACTTCGCTTGCTCAATGTGGTGTTTTTATAGATGCTTCAAGTATTAGTCATACAACATGTGTTGGAAATGCTGATGGTAGTGCAAGTTTATTGTCTTCCTCTACTTTTATTCATTATTCTTGGAATAATGTTACAAATGGCCAAAATTATGGAAATGGTGTTAACGTAACTTCTGTTAATAACTTGGATGCAGGACTTTATGTTGTCACTGGAACAATTCCTTTTGGCTCATGTCCAAGTACAATGTATTCAGATACTTTTGAGATATTAGATAATAGTAGTTTACACATTACGGTTAATCTTACAGATACGATTCAATGTTTTGGAGATTTTGCTACTATAAATGTAGTTTCAAGTGGTGGTCCGGGTTGGTATTTGTATCAATTAAATTATTTGGTTTTGGGTAACTGGCTTCCGTTTAGTCAACAAAATACATATGATACAGCAGTTTTCACAATGCTTCCAGCAAACACCTATCAAATAGATGTTTCTGACACCTCTTTTAGTTGTAATACAACAGCTAACTTAATAATTACTCAGCCTAGTCAATTATTTTTATCAATGTCTTCAAACCAAATAATTTGTAATGGCGGAACGCCTTCTGCATTAAGTGCTAGTAGTGGGGTTTCTGGAACATATATCTGGAGTCCTACTTCTTATCTGTCTAATCCTAATGTTCAAAGTCCATCTTTTAATTCTAGTTTTACAAGTTCAACAACTTATTTTGCAACTTTTACCAATGCAAATGGATGTACTGCAACAGATAGTGTTAGGATAATTGTCAATCCTGTTCCCACAGCAACACTTACAGCTATGCCTTCTCCAGCTTGTGTTGGTGATGATATTATTTTAACAGCAACCCCCTCAATGCCATCAAATTTTTATAGATTTCAGTATAGAACTAGTATTAATTGGATCAATATGACAAATCCACAAATGGGAAGTGCAAATCCTATTGTATTATCAAATATTACTACAACAACCCGATTCAGGGTAAAAGTAAGACAGGCTTTAGGATGTAATACCAGTAGCTGGCAGCCAAATTCTCAAGGGATAACGGTCCCTATTTCCAATGTAGTAACTCAACCTATAAATCATTATTAACTATTTTATTAATCAAAAACATGAGAATCATGAAAACAACAAACAACACATTAAAAGCATTACTTTTTGTAGTATTGTTTTTAGCAGGGGGTCAGATATTGGCTCAAACAACAACAAATCCTGATACAGTATGTGTAGGTGCAACAGGAGAGGCTTATTTGGTAGCTAATACTGCTGGATCCACTTATAACTGGACTATTGCCGGAGGTGGTGGTACGCAAGTAACTGGTGGAACAACTAGCTCTATTACTGTAGATTGGGGTTCAACTCCGGGGATTTATACCAATGCAGTTTCTTTAACTGAAACTGATGCTAACGGTTGTATAGGTGCGCCAATTTATTTGGATGTTCGTATTATTCAAGTAGCACTTTCAGCTTTGGGTCCATTTTGTGCTGGAGATCCTGCACAGGCTTTGAGTCCAACTCCAACAGGTGGGACGCTTGCAGGAACAGGTGTTGTGGCAGGTAATTTTGATCCAACAGTAGCTGGAACGGGAACGCATACCATAACTTATGATTTAGCAGGATGTACAACTACAATAAATGTAGTAGTGAATCCAGGACCAACAACAGGACCTATACAGCACTTCTAGGGATTTATGCTGAAACTCAGGCGCATTTTATTTGTGTGTCTATCGGTATTTTTTAGCAATTCCTACTGCCAAAACAACTTACATTTATGTGAAGGTGTTGGCGTTGAGAATTTTAGGGTTCCTTATTTGCAAGGTTCAATTTACCAATGGCAAATAAATGGTCCGCCAGGGATTGCTAATATAGTAGGCGGAAACGGTACATCACAAATTCTGGTTGATATTCAATCTGCTGGGAATTTTGTGTTATCGGTTGAAGAAACTGATAGTAATGGCTGTAAAGATGCTGATAGTATGCACGTAATTATTCATCCTTTGCCACAAGTTGACTTTCTATTTAGTGGTAATTGTTTGGAGAATCTTACTTTTTTTAATGATAATTCTACCATAATTTCCGATAGTTTAGTAGATTTTATTTGGGAATTTGGTGATGGGGGAGTTAGTGCAGGAAGTAGTACATCTCACTATTATCAGATGCTAGGAAATTATCCAGTAATACTTATGGTGACATCGAGTTTTGGATGCAGGAATTCTGTAATTAAAAATGTGCAAGTTTTACCAAAACCCATTGTTGATTTTTCCTATAATCCACTTTCATCAACCATAATAAATCCGATAATCGATTTTACAAATCAAAGCATTGATGCTCTTCCAACTATTTGGAATTTTGACGATTCTACATTTAGTTTTTTAGAAAATCCAACACATGAATTTAGCTATCCTGGTAGTTTTGATGTCATGCTTGTTGCTGCCGATAGCAATAATTGTATAGACTCTACTATACATACTATTAATATTTTTTATGAATTTCTACTTTATATGCCCAATTCCTTTACTCCTAATGGAGATGGTGATAATGATGTTTTCTTGCCAAAAGGCTTCAGAATGAACAATTACCAGAGCTATCAATTTATTGTCTACAACAAATGGGGGGAAGCAGTTTTTACTACCAAAAAAATAACAGAAGGATGGGATGGTGCTGATTCCAAATCAGATCTATTTACATGGGTAATCATTATAAAAGATGAAATGGGCACAATTCGTAAAAAAGTAGGGGAGGTGAGTTTGATTAGGTAAAGCCGACAAATGTTATTGTTTGGTGTTATGCTTTTAGAGTAAACGATAGTCACATTATTTTCAAGAATACCTGTTAAGAGAAGATAAATAAATTATTAGTCTTTCTAGACAGAGTGAGCAGAAAAAGATTTTAATTTATTTTTTCTTCTTTAATTTAAATAAAAATAATTAGTTTTACGAAACAAATCACTTTAAGTTGGAAAGGTATTTTATTTTTTTTATTTTTTCTTGCTTATTACCTACATTGTTACTTGCACAAAGCTTTAATGATGGCCCTATTGATGTGCAAGTAAAACTTAGAGAAGTGCAGAGCAATTTTGCAGCAACTGATGAGGCATTGCTTGGCATTGGTTTTGCACCAGATGAACTTTCTTTTAAAATATGGACAAAAGATAATTTGAATACCTATCCTTGGACGGGTGGAGTGTGTAATCAGGATTTGAATTTTACACCAACTGTTGCAGGTACCAATTCTATAGATTTTAATAATACTTTTGCGTCTTTTTCTTTTCAAAGTGGTACTGTTCCACAAAGTTTGGATTTTAAAATAGATGCTTGGGAAGATGATTTACCTTCTGATAATTTATTAGGATTTTGTGCAAGTGGAACAGCCTGTAGTTGGGAAGATATGGAATGTTGTGGGGTGTATTTATTTAACTTATGTGTAGGGGTAGAAACAGGTGATGATTATAGATGTGATGCTGATCCTTTTTATCAAGGTTTAACTTACAGAAGTGGTCCGCCATGCCAGTGGTATTCTCATGGCTATATCAATGGAAGTGGCTGTGTGAATATCAGTTCTCAACCTAATGCTCCAAATACTGATGGCTACTACAAGCCAAGAATTGAAACTTTTTGGTGCTATACAAAAGGCACTTCATTTAACAATGCCATTGATTTAGGGACGCTTACTTCTGGAACGCCTCTTATTCATTTTAATAGCAATGAATGCTATACCGATTATTATACTGCAAGTTCAGGAAATGATGTGATTTATGCATTTAATGTTGCAAATCCAACAGGTGTAAATGTTTCTCTTTGTGGTGCAAATGGAGCGCAATATGATAGCTATCTTTATTTGGTATATGATACTACTGCTATTGCGCTTGCATTTGATGATAATTTTTGCGGATTACAATCTGAGATCACAACCCCTTTATGTGATGTGGGTACCTATTATGTAGTGGTAGATGCGTCCTTACCATCTGAATTGGGTACATTTACATTAACCATTACAGAAGATGTAAATAGTGCATTTTTAAGTAATATATCTACCACATCTGTTTCTTGTAATGGCGTAAATGATGGGGAAATAAATGCCAGCTTAAATGGTGGAGTTAGTCCTTATACTTATAGTTGGTACGACATCAATATGAATCAAATAACTAGTTCCAATACTACAATTAATAATACTGATTCTGTATCAGGATTGTCGGCTGGAAGTTATATTTATCAAATTGCTGATTTTAATAATTGTATCATATCAGACACTGTAATTATTACTCAACCTAATCCGATTGCATTAAATACAACAACTACAGGAGCGTCTTGCTTTGCTGTAGCAGATGGTAGCGCTACTGTAAGTGTTTTAACTGGAGGAACATCACCATTTTCATATAGTTGGAATTCGGTTCCTATTCAAAATAATCCTTCAGCTGTTTTTCTTGCTAATGGTAATTATCAAGTAGTTGTAACCGATTTTAATGGATGTGCTGATAGTGCTATTGTAACAATTCTAGAACCACCCCCAGTTCCTGTTGTAATAAATAATTTTACTTCAACCGTATGCCCTGGAGGGAGCATTAATTTATCAGCAAGTGGGGCAAACACTTATTCTTGGTCGCCAAGCAATTGGTTAAATGCAAATACTGGTGCAAATGTGGTTTCAACTCCTGTTGCTTCTATTAGTTATGTGGTAACAGGAACAGATATAAATGGATGTAGTAATACAGATACTATTGGAATAAATGTGACACAGTCTGTTAATGTTGTTGTAAATCCACCCAATCCAATAGGTTGTCTTGGTGAAGATGTTTATGTCGGTTTGTCTGCTGGTCCTAATGTAAGTTATTCTTGGTTTCCTGCTTCATCTGTAGTTGCTGTACCTACTAATCCTAGTGCTGGATTTTTACTTACTCCACCAAACTCAACCAATTATCAAGTGTTTGTAAATTATGGCACAGGCTGTATAGATACCATTACAGTGCCCCTTACGCTTTTACCTGTTCCATCTGTAAATGTAACAAGCAATCCTTCTATTTGTGAAGGGAGCTCAGTTGCACTAATGGCAACAGGGACCAATAGTTACAATTGGTTTCCAAATACTGGACTTAATAACACAATAGGAACAGTAGTAACCGCAACACCATCAGTGAGCACTACATATAGTGTTGTAGGGCAAGATGCTAATGGTTGTAAAGATACTGTAACTACAACAGTGAGTGTAAATCCAAAACCTACACTTACTACTTTTCCATCAAATTCAAATGTGTGTATGGGAGATACTACTGCGCTATATGTAAGTGGTGCAAATACTTATATTTGGTCGCCAAATACTGCAATTAGCTCCACTAATACAGATACAGTTAGTATTTTTCCAATAGTAAATACTACTTATAATGTTTTAGGAATTGACAGTTTAGGATGCTCTTCTATTGCAAATATTCCAGTGATAGTAAATCCTCCTCCTATTGTCACATCAAGTCCTAATACTTCTATTTGTTTAGGAGAATCAACAATTCTAACAGCAAGTGGAGCTATGCAATACAATTGGTCACCAGCTACTACTTTAAGTAGTGCAACAGGTAGTTCCGTTTCAGCAACTCCAACAACAAATATAACTTATTTAGTAACAGGTATAGATGCAAATGCATGTTCTGCAACTGCAAGTACTATGGTAAATGTATTACCTTTACCAACTTTACAGATTAGCCCAACTTCCGCTGCTATTTGTGATGGAGAAAATATAGCCCTCACTGGAAGTGGTGCATTAACTTATTTATGGTCTCCCGCATTAGGATTAAATACTACTAGTGGAAATACAGTTGTTGCCACACCAAACACATCCACAACTTATACTGTTACAGGAACAGATATAAATAATTGCTCAGATGTTATAGCTGCAAATATTACTGTAAACCCATTGCCAAATGTGAGTGTACAACCTGCTATTGCTTCCATTTGTGAAGGAAGTAGTGTAAATGTCAATGCCTTTGGAGCAAATAATTATTCTTGGAGTCCTGCAATAGGATTAAATACTTCAGTAGGGAACACTGTAGTTGCAAGTCCGCAATCTACCATTGATTATAACGTCAGTGGTACAGATGCCAACAATTGTACAAATACTGCAAATCTGCATGTGGATGTAGGGGTGCTTCCAATTATTACAGTTAATACGCCATTACCAACAATTTGTGAAGGCAGTAGTATTACTCTTTCTGCTTCTGGAGCAGCCAGCTTTAGTTGGGCGCCTTCAACAGGATTGAGCGCTACTGTAGGAAGCACAGTAAATGCAAGCCCTATTACAACTACAACTTATAATATTGTGGGTGCTGATGCCAATAATTGTGCCGATAGTATTAAGCTAACTGTAAATGTCAATCCATTACCAACAGCTACTATTACACCAAATAGTGGAGGAACTATTTGCTCAGAAGATAGTTCGCTTATTATTGTACAGCTTTTTGGAAATCCTCCTTGGGACATTGTATATACTATTAATGGTACAGCTCAATCTAATATCAATACAAACGGTAATCCGCTTTTAATTTACGGCAATACAGACGGAAATTATGATATTGCATCTGTAATAGATGCTAATGGCTGTAGTAATATTGGAAGTGGCAATGCTAATGTACAGTTGCTTTATACGCCTTATGCAAATTTTGATTTTTACCCTCAACCCACTACCATTCTAGAGCCAAGTATTACATTTACAAATAATTCTATGTTGGCTTATAATTGGATGTGGGACTTTGGAGATGGTTTCTCCAATAGTACAGATTTTAGTCCTATTCACGAATATTTTGATGTGGGCACTTATCAGGTTTCATTAGTTGTATTTAATGGTGTTTGTTCCGATACTGCTACTGCACAAATTATTATAGATCCTGTATTTACGCTTTATATTCCAGATGTGTTTTCACCAAATGATGACAGCTTAAATGATGAATTCAGACCAATGGGTGAAGGTGTTGCAACTTATGAGATTTTTATATTTAATAGCTGGGGAGAGCTTATTTTTACTTCCAATAATTTTAATCAATATTGGGATGGTAGTATAAGTGATGGTAAAATAGCGCCCAATGGACAATATTCTTACGTTATAAATGTTTTAGATGATATGAAAGTAGCGCATACTTTTAAAGGAAATTTGCTATTGCAGAAATAAGTCAAATGTGTATCATTGCTTTTTAAATTTTTTAAAACCCAAAAAAATAGATAAAATGAAAAAGTTACTTTACATCTTTTTAGTAGCAGGTATCTTACTTTTCTCTTGTTCCGATGAAGTGGGTGAAGATTCTTTTACGCCTACCTCATCATTCATATGTCAGATTGACGGTGAACAACTTTCAGATGCAGCACCAACTGCAGAAATATTAACAACAAATCCGGCCATAAATGGTGCTTTGGAAATTATTGGTTCTTCAAATCTTCCAAATGGTAGGGTAATGAATACTATTACACTTACGATCTATAATTTTAGTTCAATTTCTGAAAACACAACTATTTATCTTGGTTCTCAGGGCCAAGGAAAGCTGTGGAAAGGTGCTGATGAATTTATCACTATGCAACCTCTGTTTATTGGCTCAATTAGTTTTTCAAAAATAACACCAAATAAAGTATCAGGAACTTTTAGTTTTGAAGCATATAATGCAGATAATAGTACCTCAGTATCCGTAACAGAAGGATCATTTTCAAATATTAGTTATTAGTTAATGGAAAAGACTTTAGTATTAAACAAGAGACAATTAGCACAAAAAATAGATCGTTTGGCTTGGCAAATCTATGAGCAGAATTACAAGGAAAAAGAAATTATTATTGCTGGAATTGCTAATAATGGAGTACTTATTGCAAAAAGAATTGCGGAAAAACTAGCTGAGATTACTAATGTAAAATTAACACTAGCGATTATAAAATTAGATAAGGTCAATCCTTACAATGATATAGAAGTTGATATAAACGAAAAAGATTATAAAGATAAGGTGCTTATTTTGGTAGATGATGTGCTTAACTCAGGAAAAACACTAATGTATGGCGCCAAATATTTTCTCTCAGTTCCCTTAAAGAAACTATCTACTATTGTGCTTGTTGATAGAAATCATAATCGTTTTCCTATAAAAGCTGATTTTGTAGGCCTTTCTTTATCCACAACTTTAAAAGAGCATATTTATGTGGAGTTGGAAGAGAATGTGGGTGTTTATCTTTCTTAAGTTAGCAATTTTAGTACTGATTCAGAACTAATATTTTTCCCTTCAACAATAAAATCTGCTTGATTGTAAAAGTCTTCCCTTTCTAAAAGAGTAGATTTGATAAAATCAAATAATTCTTTTTCAGATTTATTGTTAAGAAGTGGTCTTTGGGTTTGCTTATTTACCAATCTTTCTTTCAATTCCTCTGCTTCCATTTTGAGATAAATGGATCTTCCTTTATCTAGTATAGTTTGCATGTTTTTTAAAAAACAAGGGGTTCCTCCACCAGTTGCAATTACAATATTATTCTTTTTGCAAATTTCCAATAAGGCTATTCCTTCTATCTTTCTGAAAGCAAGTTCTCCTTTTTTTTTAAAAATCTGTTGAATGCTTTTTACTTCTTTCTTTTCGATATACTTGTCTAAATCAATAAAATCAAAGCCCATCTGCTTTGCTAATTCTTTTCCAATTGTGCTCTTTCCACAGCCCATAAAACCTATTAAGAAAACTCTCATTTACAAACGCTTTTCCTTTTTGAAATGATTAAACACCAATCTTTTCGCAATTTTAGGGAAAAAGCGATTGAGCCAAACTGCAATTTTTCCATTTACACTTAACGTTAAATTATCTTTTCTACATTTAATTGCACGTACTATATGGTCTGCAACTTGCTCTGCCGACATCATTTTTTGTTCATTTCTAGGACTCTCATTTTGAGTACTCCCATCTTTTGTAAGTGCTGATTTTCTGATATTACTAGCTGTAAATCCAGGGCATGCAATAAGTACATGCAAATCATTTTCCATATTTTCACTTCTCACAGATTCCAAAAAACCATGCATAGCAAACTTGGAAGCCGAATACGCACTTCTTTCTGGCAAACCAATATGCCCAGCAATAGAGGAAACGCCAACTAATGATCCTTTCGTCTTAAGTAAATAAGGAAGTGCATATTTGGTGCAAAATACCGTTCCCCAAAAGTTGGTGTTTATTACTCGTTCAAGTACTTTTAGATTCGTCTCATTAAAAAGTGAACGCATAGAAATTCCAGCATTATTAATCAAAATATCAATTCTACCATATTCCGACATGCATTTATCAATTAAGTTTTTACATTCTTTCTTAATAGCAACATCAGTTACTACACTCAAAACAGCTATTTTCTTAGCTTTTATCTCCTTTGTTATCGTACTCAGTTTTTGCAAATTTCTTGCAGCAAGCACCAATTTATTATCATTTTTTGCTAGTGAAAAGGCAATTGCTTTTCCAATTCCTGATGAGGCGCCTGTAATAATGATGACTTTATCTTTCATAAATTATGTTAATTTTACGCTACAAATTAAGGAATTTAAATGCAATTAGTTGAAGTAAATAACAAAAGGACTATAAAAAGTTTTCATCAGCTTCCTTTCAGAATATATAAAAATAATAAAGTTTGGATTCCTCATCTCAAGCAAGATGTAGAAGCTGTGTTTGATAAACAAAAGAATAAGCAGCTAAGGCATGGTGAGGCTGTAAGATGGGTTCTACTAAATGCTAAGGGTAAAATTATTGGTAGGGTTGCTGCCTTCGTAAACCGAAAGATGAAAAGCGGAAAATTAGCTGTTGGTGGAATGGGATTTTTTGAATGTATTGACAATAAAGATGCAGCTTTTACTTTATTTAATGCTTGCAAAAAATGGCTCAACGAAAGAGATTGTAATGCAATGGATGGCCCCATTAATTTTGGTGAAAAAGATAAGTTTTGGGGACTATTGGTTGAAGGATTTGAGAATCAGTCGGTTTATGCCAATAGTTATAATCCATATTATTATCAAAGCTTTTTTGAAAGCTATGGCTTTCAAACTTATTACAATCAGCATGTTACAATTAGGGAAGTAACAGCCCCTTTGCAGGAAAAGTATAGACTTAGAGCTGAGAATATTGCTCAAGATGAGCATTATACTTTTGAACATCTTAAAAAGAAGAATAAATTAAAATATGCAGAAGATTTTCGTATAGTGTATAATAAAGCATGGGGAAATTCTTTTCGCAACTTTCAGGCTATGAAGCCAAAACAGGCGGCAAGTATTATCAATAAAATGAGTCCAATAATGGATGAAAAGGTTATCTGGTTTGCTTATTACAAGAATGAGCCTATTGCCTTCTCAATATTTTTGCCTGAACTAAATGAAGTTTTCCGATATTTAAATGGCAATTTAAATTTATGGGGAAAGCTTATATTTCTCATTAGGTTAAAACTTTTTCCTCCTAAAAATGTGCATGGAGTTGTATTTGGAGTTGCTCCAGAGTTTCAAAAAAAAGGAGTAGAGGGGGCACTTATAAGCTGTGTTTCTAATTATCTTATAGAGAGTAAAAAGTATAAGAATATCATCATGACATGGGTTGGAGATTTTAATCCTAAAATGCTAAAGATTATAAAAGGACTAGGTGCAACTGATTATCAAAAACTTAAAACATACCGTTATTTGTTTGATAGAGATGCAGAATTTAAGAGGTATCCAATACATAAATAAAACTTATGAATAAAAGATTTTTTAATGAGAAATAGTAATATATTTGCAGCCGTTTTGATAAGACCTGATAGCTCAGTTGGTAGAGCATCTCCCTTTTAAGGAGAGGGTCCTGGGTTCGAGCCCCAGTCAGGTCACAAATATCCCGTTTTATGCGGGATTTTTTATTCAATAATGCATCTTGCCCAGGTGCTGAAATTGGTAGACAGGCATGGTTGAGGGCCATGTGCTCTTTATGAGCGTGCGGGTTCGACTCCCGCTCTGGGCACTTTTCTACATTGCCAAGTTACTCTCAATCGCTTTATGATCCGATAGTTTTGCTTTATGTGTTGTAAAAGATTGAATTTTTACATTCGGACTATGCAAAATATAGTCTATTCGCAAAAAAGGTATCTTTCCTAAGAATGTGCTTCCAAAACCACTACCTTTTTGCAAAAAAGAATCATTTAGACCATTAACTATTTTTTGATAAGAGAATGAATTAGGCGTATCGTTAAAATCACCGCAAACTACAATTGGATAAGGAGAATCATTCATATGATTTTTGATTACTTCTACTTGAAATGCACGTTTTTTGAAAGATATCTTTAGTCTTTTAGCTATGCTCAACACACCTTTTTTGATGGCATCTTTGTTTATTTCAGGATTTTCTATAAAAGCCAAATCGCTTTTATCAAACCAATTAGAAGCCAAATGAATATTATAAATCCTAATAGTGTCAGTGGATATTATTAAATCTGAAAAGATACACGTATTGTTCATACGCTCTCCCTTTATACTTACCGTGCCTTTTTTGATTTGTGGAAATTGACTATAAATAGCCATATGCCACTGGCTTTTTTTGTTTTGTAATCCTATATGCTGATAATTAAAATCTATTTTTGGCAATTTCTCAGGAGCATAAAACTCTTGAATACATAAAATATCAACATCTCTTTCTTTGAATAGATCAAATATTTTTCCTTTTATCCCGTCCTCCTTTATCCAATTGTAAGCATTAAAAAGCCGTACATTATAACTCATAATACTGAATGAATTTTCAATATCTTCTAGGGATGTTTTTTCACCATTACCAATTATTTTGCTAATTGAGTTCAGGCCAATAATCAGCACTATCAGATTTGCCCAGAATTGCCGTTTCATTTGTATAAGCCAAAACACCAGAAAAAACAGATTCACAAGAAAGAAAATTGGGAAAAGCAATCCGAAAAATGCAATAGGCCAAAAAACATTTGGGCTTACAAATGGAGCTAAGTACGAAAGTAATTGTCCAATTAGTAGTATTGAATTTATCAAAAAAAGTAATTTGTTTATAAGTGATAATCCTCTCAAAACTTACTTTTTACTTGCTTTAAACAATATGTCTTTTTCTTCTTTTGTCAGTCCTTCATATCCAGATTTAGCAATTTTTTCTAACACCTTATCAACTTTTGCTTGTTCTTTTATAATTTTCTGATTAGATTTTGTTCTGCTATATACTTTTTTTAATTTGTTTTTGTACTCAAAAAGCTCTGATAAATAATCCATTATTTTATTAAACCCACTAGAAATATCATTTCCTCTATTTAATTTTTTTACATATAAAAAGCCAAAAAATGCACCTCCTAAATGTGCTAAATGTCCACCGGCGTTCCCTTTAGGGATGCTTAAAATATCAAGTATAATACATGCCAATGCAATGTGCTTTAATTTGATATTTCCAATAAAAAACAATCGGATGGGATAATTAGGAGACTTAGTAGCAATTGCTAAAACAATAGCAAGTACAGATGCAGATGCACCTATGGCGATTGCATACTGTACATTATTCGCAAAGACTGGGAAAATATTAAAAGAAAGAACAAATAAAATTCCACCACAAATTCCACCGAGAACATAGGTGCTTATTAATTGCTTGTTGCTGAAAAAAGATAAAAATATTTTACCGCCAAAATATAGCCAAAGCATATTAAAAAGCAGATGCAAGAAACTTTGATGCAAAAACATATAGGTTATAATTGCCCAAGGTTTTTTAGCTAATGTATTTATATCTGCTGGAAGGGCAAAAAAGGAGGGAAAGCGTAAATCAGCTATGCTTAATAAAAAAGAAAACACAATAAGAATTTGAAACAATAAAAATACACCTACATTAATGTAAATGAGTTTTGTTAATGCATTTCCAGTGTTAAAGTTTCTTTTTATGTCTTCAATTACATTACTCATTCTAAAAGAAAGTGTTAGAGTTTTTACGCCAATATTTAATTAAAAAATAGCCAAAAATCATCCCTCCCAAATGAGCAAAATGCGCTACATTGTCAGCAGGATTATTGTTTAAGCCTAAATAAAGCTCCAAAAGGCCATAAAAGATTACAAAGTATTTTGCTTTGATAGGCAAAGCAAAATAAATATACAAAAGTGCATTAGGGAAAAGCATTCCAAATGCAAGTAGTACACCAAATACCGCTCCTGAGGCACCTACAGTTGGTGTGTGAATTAGTAAATTAAGTTTGCTAAGTAAATGATGCGTATAATTTTGTCCTCCAGCCAGAATACTTCTTCCCTCATTGATTATCATATAGTATTCATTTGCACTCATATTGGATTGTAAACTCATAATTTCGTATTGAGTTACTGCCAAATGAATGGCTGCTGCTCCTAAGCCAGTAATCATATAGTAAATAAGAAATCGCTTACCACTCCATACATTTTCCAATACTTTTCCAAACATCCAAAGCGCAAACATATTAAAGAAAAGATGTGTGAAATTTCCATGCATAAAGAGGTGCGTCACCAATTGATGTGGCTTAAAATCAGATGATTGAAACTGATGCAAGCCAAAATATTTATACATATCAAATCCTATCCCATCTAAAGATATGGTGGCTAAAAAAAATAGTACATTTATAATCAAAAGATTTTTAACTACATCAGGCAAATGGGTGAAACTACTAGGGTGATAGTTCATTTTAGAATTGTTTAAGTATACTTGCTAAATCCAAATTCATAATGATTTTATTCCCCTTTGGACAGATTGTTGGGGTTTTGCATTGCATTAAATTTGACAATAATGTTCTCATCTCTTCTTGATCTAATTCTTTACCAGTTTTTATTGCCATGGATTTAGCTAAAACCTTAACCACTCCAATATTACTGCTGTTTTCAATTGTTTCTTCATTTTTTTCTTGCTCTAAGAAATCTTCAAAAAGACCTTGTAAATTTTCTTTTGAAAGCTTATTTGGAATTGCATTTACTTCAATTTCATTTTTTTCTAAAGTTTCAAAATAAAAGCCAAGTGTTTCTAATTTTTGTTTTAATTGTTTAACGATAGTAAAATCAGCAGTTGAGAATGTTAATTTTTCTGCAAAGGCTAATTGTTGAGCATTTATTTGTTGCTTTTGCAAAAAGAACTCAAAAAGGATACGCTCGTGCGCTCTTTGCTGATGAATAATGGAGATCCCATTCTCTCCTTCATATACAATGAATTGGTTAGCAATTTGTGAAAAATTCTTATTGCTTAAATCCTTCTCCCATTTCACTGCTATTTCTTGCTGAGTGAATTCCTGCTGTTTTTCTACAACATCTCCCCAAGAGAAAATTTCTGTTGGCTTTTCTCTTTCAAAGGGATTAAAGTTAGTGTCTACTTTAATTTGAGGTTGAACATATACTTTCCCACTTTCTTTTGATTGTATATCAAAAGAATGTTCCTGATTAAAATCAATACTTGGTGCTACATTATATTTGCCTAAAGAGTGTTTTACAGCCGAACGAATTATCGCATAAATTGCTTTTTCGTCCTCAAACTTAATTTCTGTTTTTGTAGGATGAATATTAATATCTATAAGATGTGGCTCTACTTCTAAATACAAAAAATAAGAAGGAAAATAATTGTCAGGGATTAAGCCTTCAAAAGCTTTCTTAATCGCATGATGAAGGTAATGGCTTTTTATGAATCGTTTGTTCACAAAGAAATATTGTTCTCCTCTTGTGCGTTTGCAAAATTCAGGCTTGCCTACAAAACCACTTAGTTTTACCAAACTTGTTTCCTCTTCAACCGGCACTAATTTCTGATTACTTTTTATACCACTTAGATTTACAATTCTTTGTCTTTTATTTGATTTCTCTAAATGTAAATATTCAGTATCATCCATATACATACTTAAACTTACATCAGGATTGGCCAAAGCTATTCTACTGAATTGTTTAATAATATGTTTTAATTCTACTTTGTCCGATTTCAAGAAATTTCTTCTAGCAGGAACATTATAAAAGAAATTCTTGATTGCAATTGAAGTGCCATTTGCGCAAGCACAACTTTCTTGTTTTTTTACCTGGCTCCCTTCAATTTCTATATGTGAACCGACTTCCTGATCAGTTTGTTTGCTTTTAAGTTGTATGTGAGAAATAGCAGCCATAGATGCCATAGCTTCACCTCTAAATCCCATACTTTTTATAGCAAACAAATCATCTGCACCTTTTATTTTTGAAGTTGCATGCCTTTCAAAACAAATCAAAGCATCTTTTTTACTCATTCCACAACCATTATCTACTACTTGCAAAAGTGTTTTTCCAGCATCTTTCACATAAAGTTTGATGTCATTAGCACCAGCATCCAAAGCATTCTCCAGCATCTCTTTTACTGCTGATGCAGGCCTTTGAATTACCTCGCCAGCTGCTATTTGGTTTGCTACATGTTCAGGAAGAAGTTGAATAATATCCAATCTTGTAATTTTAAGTCAGTAATAAATAGAAGAGCAAAAATAAAGCAATTAAAATAATAAGTAATCGTTTTGACCTGTTTAAATTTCCTGCTTTTGTTTTTCTGTTAAAAAACTTACCCTTTGTTCTCTTTCCTTGTTTTTTTAGTTGTTCTAAAGCTTCTTTTCTTTCATCATAATACCTTGGTTTAAAGTTAAATGATTTAATTCTAGGAGTTTTGAAAAAAGAAGGGATTTTTGGTACATGCATAGCACAAAACTAATGAAATATTCAGTCTGATAAATAGAAAATATTATTTAAATATTGTTCATAATTGATAATTGTGATTATCTGCTGAGAAACATAAATTTTTACTTTTACAACTTATGTTGAAAAAAATAATATTTCTTAGTTTTGCGTTAGTATTTTCATTGTCGGCATTTACACAGAGCCTTTGGAAACCTGTATTCCATAATACAGAAACACAATGGGCGGACAGTATCTTTTCTAACCTTTCAGAGGAGGAAAGAATAGCACAACTTTTTATGGTTGCTGCTTATTCGAACAAAGATGATAAACATAAAGAAGAAATTTCCAATTTAGTTCAAAATTATAAGATTGGAGGATTGATGTTTTTGCAAGGAAGTCCAACTAAGCAGGTGCGACTAATCAACCATTATCAATCTATTGCAAAAACGCCTCTTATGATAGCCTTAGATGCCGAATGGGGTCCTGCAATGCGAATAGATTCTTTAATGCGTTTTCCTTGGCAGATGAGTTTAGGAGCTATACAAGATGAAAAATTAATTTATCAGATGGGTGAGCAAATTGCACATCAATGTAGGTTGTTAGGCATTAATATCAATTTTGCTCCAGTTGCGGATATTAATTCTAATCCTAAAAATCCAATTATAGGTAATCGATCATTCGGAGAAGATAAAGCGCAAGTTTCTAAATTGGCAGCTGCTTATATGAACGGTATGCAAGATAATGGTATTTTGGCCTGTGCTAAGCACTTTCCTGGTCATGGAGATACGGATGCCGATTCACACAAAACTCTGCCTGTTATCAGGCATAGCAAATACCGATTAAATAAAACTGAAATCGTTCCTTTCAAACAGCTAATTACAAAAGGATTAGGAAGTGTTATGGTTGCACATATTCGTATTCCATCTTTAGATGTTACAGAAAACTTGGCAGCTTCCTTATCTGAAAAAGTAGTTACAGATATATTGATAAAAGAGTTGGGTTTTCAAGGGTTGATTTTTACAGATGCCCTGAATATGAAAGGGGTAAGTAAATATTTTAAAGCAGGAGAATTGGATGTGAAAGCGCTTTTAGCTGGAAATGATGTTTTACTTATGTCGGAAGATGTACCAATTGCCATTGAAAAAATAAAAGAGGCAATTACTAAAGGAGAAATAACACAAGCAGAAATTGATAATAGATGTAAAAAGATATTGTTAGTAAAGAAATGGATGAGTTTAGATAAGCTAGAAACAATTCCTATTAAAAATGTAAGACAAAAAATAAATAATTCTTCAGCAGAGCTAACAAATAGAAAGTTAGTTGAAAATTCACTCACTTTATTGCAGAATTATGACAATCTAATTCCTCTTGAAAGCTTAGATACATTAAAAATTGCATCCGTAGCTATAGGAGAAAAAACTACTCATTTTACTGATATGTTGAGTAATTATGCGTCTGTTGAGCATTTTACAATAGTAGAAAATCCTGATTCAGAAAGCAGAAATGAATTATTAGATAAATTGGTTAAGTATAACCTGGTAATAGCAAGCATTCATCAATCAGATGAAAACCCTTGGAAAAAGCATGTGATATCAAGAGATGCAGATTTGTTTTTGCAATCTCTCGCTATCCAGTCCAAACTATTGGTTAGTGTTTTTGCAAACCCATATACACTAAATAACTTTTTATTCACTAATAATTTTGATGGATTAATTTTAGCATATCAAAATAGTAAAACGGCTCAAGAACTTGCTGCACAATCAATTTTTGGTGGTATTGCCTTAAAAGGCAAATTGCCTGTTTCTACTCATCACTATAAATTAAATAGTGGAAAAACTACAATGGCATTTCGTATGAAATACAGTATACCTAAAGAGGTTAATATTGATGAAAGGTTGCTTTACAAAATTGATAGTTTGGCAGAAAATGCAATAAAAGAAAAAGCAACTCCAGGTTGCCAGATTGTAATTGCAAGGGATGGAAAAGTATTTTTTCAAAAATCCTATGGATTCCACACTTATAATAATGTGCATCTAGTCAGAAATACAGATATTTACGATTTAGCATCCATCACAAAAATAGCAGCTACAGTGCCAATGCTCATGAAAATGCAAGAAGAAGGAGGTTTTTCTTTTGGATATAAGTTAGGAAAATTAAACGAAAGATTATATTATACTAATAAGGGTCAAATGCGCGTAAGAGATGTTTTGGCACATCAAGCAGGGTTGCAAGCTTGGATACCCTTTTATAAAAATACAATTGATGATGATAAAACTTTAAGAGATACGCTATATCAAAATATCTTTTCTGCAAAATACCCAATTAAAGTTGCTGAAGATTTGTTTTTACACCACAGTTATTCTGATAGCGTTATGCTAGAAATTGTAGAGTCAGATCTTTTAGAAACCATTGAATATCAATATTCCGATTTAGGCTATTATCTTTTCAAAGAGATCATTGAAGAAAGATATAATAAACCACTAAACATATTAGTTGATGAAGGATTTTATAAGCCACTTGGTTTGGCTACAATGACTTATTTGCCTAAAGAAAAATTTGAAAAAGAAAAAATTGTACCCACAGAAGATGAAAATTATTTCAGGAATCAGTTGTTGGTAGGTGATGTACATGATATGGGTGCAGCTATGTTAGGAGGAGTTGGTGGCCATGCTGGGCTTTTTTCCAATGCAAATGATCTGGCTATTTTAATGCAAATGTATTTGCAAGAAGGAAAATATGCCGAAAGACAGTATTTCAAATCCTCAACTATAATAGAATATACTAAATGTCAGTTTTGTAAGGATGATAATAGAAGGGGTGCAGGTTTTGACAAGCCAGCTTTACCCAATCAAGAGGGAGGCCCTACTTGTCAATGTGTTTCTCTTTCAAGTTTTGGGCATTCAGGTTTTACAGGGACTTTAGCTTGGGCAGATCCTGAAAAGGGCATAGTTTTTGTATTTTTATCAAATCGAATTCATCCTACAGCTGAGAATAAAAAATTATTAGATATGGATGTAAGGACAAATATTATGCAAGTCGTTTTTGATGCAATCGAAAAATAAAAAATATAAAATAGGAATTGTTTGTTATCCAACTTATGGAGGTAGTGGGGTAGTGGCAACTGAATTAGGTATGGCACTTGCAAACAAAGGGCATGAGGTGCATTTCATTTCCTATAATCAACCCTTCCGCTTGGATGTTTTTTCTAATAAAATAAACTTTCATGAAGTGAGTGTTCCAGATTATCCACTTTTTGAATTTATACCTTATGAACATAACCTTACCGCAAAATTAGTTGATGTAGCCATTCACGAGAAATTAGATTTTTTGCATGTGCATTATGCAATTCCACATGCTTCTGCTGCTCTTTCAGCAAAACAAATTTTAGCTTCAAAAGGAATGAAGCTACCTATTATCACTACCTTACATGGCACTGATATTACTCTTTTAGGTAAAGATAAATCCTTCAAATCGGTCATTGAGTTTGCAATTAATAATTCAGATGCAGTAACGGCTGTGTCAAAGAGTTTGAGAAAGGACACAATGGACTCTTTTAATATTCAAACAGCAATAAAAGTAATTCCTAATTTTATTGATTCAAATTTATATCATTATGAGCAGGATGATGTTTTAAGAAATAGTTTTGCCTATTCAACTGAGAAAATCATTATTCATATCTCTAATTTTAGAAAAGTAAAAAGGGTGCAAGATGTTTTGAATGTATTTGCTAAAATTAATGAGTCTGTCCCTTCAAAATTATTGCTTATTGGTGATGGGCCAGAACGTTTAAAAATGGAACAATTATGCAGAAATTTAGGGTTATGCGATAGCATTCGATTTATAGGAAAGCTAAAAGTAGTTGAGAAAGTTTTGTCAGTTTCCGATTTGTTTTTGCTGCCTTCAGCTACTGAAAGCTTTGGTTTAGTTGCACTAGAAGCTATGGCTTGTAAGGTAGCTGTAATTTCTTCTAATTCTGGCGGATTGCCAGAAGTAAATATTGATGGAAAAACGGGATTTTTGTTGGATGTAAAAGATGTAGATGGAATGGTAGAAAAAGCTATTTATTTACTGAAAAACCCTTCCATTTTAGAAAACTTTAAACAAAATGCATATAAGCATGCCATGGAATTTGATTTGCCGAATATATTACCTTTGTATGAGCAGATTTATCAGCAATTAAGCAAATGAAAAAAATAGGGCTTACAGGAGGAATTGGTGCTGGAAAAACATTCGTAGCTTCTATTTTCCAAAAAATGGGTATTGATGTTTTTTCAGCTGATATTTATGCAAAAAGGTGTATGCAAGAATCTAAGGAGTTGAAAGATGTAATTGTTCAGTGTTTTGGAGCTGATATTTATAAAAATGGAGGATTGCAAAAACAAAAATTGGCTGAAATTGTTTTCTCAGATTCTGAAAAATTAAATGTGCTAAATAAATTGGTACATCCATTTGTGCAAATAGAATTTGAAAAATGGTGTAAAATCCAAACCTCTAGTTTCTTGCTAAAAGAAGCCGCAATTTTATTTGAGAGTGACTCACATAAAAATCTGGACGCAATAATTTGTGTTAGCGCGCCATTGCAGATACGTATTGAAAGGGTTATGCAAAGAGATAGATGCTCAGAACAAGCTGTTTTGAAACGCATAGCAAATCAGATGCCAGAAGAAGAAAAAGAGCATTTGTCAGATTTTGTAATTGTAAATGATAGTAAGGAAAAGTTATTGCCTCAAATTATAAGTATTAGTAAAAAACTAACTAATTAGCCATTGAATAATAAAATACAGTATGGCTAAATCTAAAAAAAGCAATATTCCGAAAAGAGTAGGGTTAGCATCATGCAACTCTTTTAATTTATTCCAAATATTTTTCATCTTTAATATTAGGAATTCGTTCTTATTCAATTATTATACGTTAAGCCTCTAGTTCTATTGTATGTATAGTCGCTATTGTGAGGTTTATAGAGTAATGTGTCATTTGATGTGCAAGGCGATGATATTTGAGCAGAACTTAAAAAAGGAATTAGAACTAATATTAATAATAGGTTTTTCATAGTTTTTTATTTTAATTCCTCAAACATAATTATATTTTATCTTTTGTCCAAAACAACTATATTTTCTACATGTTGTGTTTGCGGGAACATATCTAATGCTTGTAGCTGAGTTACTTTATACATTCGATCTATTAGCGATAGGTCACGCGCTTGTGTTGCAGAATTACAACTTACATAGACCACTCTTTTCGGTCCAATTTTTAGAATTTGTTCTACTACTTTTTTGTGCATTCCATCTCTAGGAGGGTCGGTAATAATTACATCAGGATTTCCATTTTGTTCAATAAATCCATCTGTAAAAATCTCTTTCATATCTCCAGTGTAGAAACTGCAGTTATTGATATTATTTCTTTCTGCATTTTTATAGGCCGCTTTAATTCCTTCTTCTACAGAATCTATTCCAACTACTTCTTTGGCGGTATTGGCAACATATTGGGCTATAGTTCCAGTTCCAGTATAAAGGTCGTATACTATATCGTCTGAGTTGATATTTGCTAGTTCTTTTGTTTTTCGGTACAGAATTTTAGCTTGCTCTGAATTAGTTTGGAAAAAAGATTTGGCACCAATCTTAAAATAAAGTCCGTCCATTTCTTCCATAATATGATTTTTTCCATGATAACAAATCACTTCTTGGTCGTATATAGTATTATTTGCTTTCTGATTGATAATATAAAGTAAAGAAGTAATTTCAGGAAAAGAAGTTTTAAGATGCGCCATTAAAAGTTGAATATTTTTTTTATCTTTCTCATAAAACTGAACTAAAACCATTAGGTCTTGAGTGGAAGAAGTTCTAATCATTAAGTTTCGTAATAGGCCATTATGATTGCGAATATCAAAATAAGTGAGTCCGTTTTTGTCTGCAAATTGTTTTACGGATAAACGAATTGAGTTAGAAGGTTTTTTTTGTAAGTAACAATTTTGCAAATCAATTACTTTATCAAACATTCCTGGAATATGAAATCCGAGTGCATCTTTATCAGAAATTTCTTCTTTAGACTGGATTTCATCTAGAGTCAACCATCTTTTATTAGAAAAGGTAAATTCCATTTTATTTCTGTAGAAATACTGATTTTTACTACCTAAAATTTCATCATGTCGAGGCAGTTCTATTCCTCCAATTCTTTTTAAGTTGTTTAGTACTTCATTTTGTTTAAATTCTAGTTGAGAAGAATATTGCATGTTTTGCCACTTACAACCTCCACAAGTGCCGAAATGCTCGCATTTTGACTCTATTCTTTTCTTTGAATATTTGCGTATTTTTTCTATTTGGCCTTCCCAATATTTTTTTCTTCTTTTAAATACGGTAATATCACAAATATCGCCAGGAACACCTCCTTGTACAAATATGGCTCTTCCTTCATGTTTTGCTACCGATTTTCCTTTACTAGCAGTATCTATTATCTTGATATTTTCAAGAAATATTGGTTTTCTTCTGTTTTGTCTTGTCATTTTTATTAAAAACTTAAAATCAGTTTGGCATTAATTTGCCTTGCAGTAAGGTAATTAGGAACAGCATATTGTCTTCCCGTAACATCCGACACCCAAAGATAAGAAACCGTATTGTTAATTTGCAAAAGATTAAACACTTCAAAGCTTAGCCAAATGGCATTAAAATGCCTAAAAAAGCTACTTTTCTTTTCTCCCTCTTTTATCAGTTCTTTCGAAAATCCAATATCCACTCTTCTGTATGCAGGGATGCGCAATATATCTTGATGTTTTTCCGATTTTGGAGGGCCAAAGGTAAGACCAGTTCCATACACTAAATTCAAATGCATTTTATAGCTAGGGTTTTTAGGTATGTAATCCTGAAAATAAAGCGTAAAATTTACCCTCTGATCGGTAGGGCGGGGGATGTATCCTGCCTCTTGTCTATTGCCATTTTCATCCGTATAATAGTCACCAACTATATCTTCTTCCGTTTTCATAAAAGATAAACTAGCCCATGATTCTATTCCAGGAACAAACTCTCCATTTATCTTCATGTCTATTCCACTTGCATAACCATTTGATGTCTCAAAAGGCAAATACCTTATTCGTACATTATCAACTTTATATGGAATCAAATTTTCCAATTGCTTATAATAAAGTTCACTTACCCACTTAAATGGCCGTCCCCATGCATAAAACAAATAATCTGCTCCAACAATAAAATGAGTTGATTTTTGCGCTTTTATATCTCTGTTTATCCTACCATCAAAATCTCTTAATTCTTTGTAAAATGCCGACTGATAATAAACGCCACTTGCGCCTTTAAATACTACATCTTTTTCCCAGTTTGGGATATAAGCAAGTGTAAGTCTTGGGCTTAAAATAAATTCTTCATTAAAAGTCCAATAATTTCCTCTTACTCCTGATGTGAGAGAAAAATTTCCAATATCTTTTGTAAACTGCATATAGCCTGAATTTCTATATGAGGATAAGTTAATTTGGGTTTTCAACAAATCATTTACAGATACTACAATTGGAGGCTGCAAGTTAGGGTTTGTATAGCCTACCGAATCAGGCGTATGTGGCAAAGTAAATCCTGAAGAGTCAATTAAATTCCACTCACTTATTTTATCTTCTATTTCTTCCTTTTGCATTCTTAGTCCCCATGCTAATTCAGCGTCTTTTGTATTGTATTTCCCACTATGCTGAAAGTTCATTACGCTAGCATTCAAACTATTCCTAGCATGATTAATATAAGTACCAATTCCTCTGTCAAACTTTACATCACCAAAACTTTCACTCCCCAAACTATTATCTAGCTGATAAAGCCAATATTGCCCCCTTATATCAAAGTTCTCTTGCTCAAAAGTGCTAAAAGCGGAAGCAGTAAATTTTAAATCTAATTTTTCATTTGGATGGTAAGAGCTGCTCAAAGCACCAAAAAAAGTATTGTACTCATCCACTTCCTGCCCATCTAAAAAGATAGTGAGCTTCAAAGCTTCATTCAATGTGCCGAATTCTGTATCTCTTTTTTGTGGTACCATCCTGTAAGTGTTATTGGATATATTTCCCAAAAAGCTAATATCCCAATCTGAGCTTATATCATATTTCACAAAGGTTTGAATATCGGTAAATTTAGGTTTGTATTCCGCTTCTGTATCTAAACTACTAAGTATATACTGTGTGGTTTTTCTTCTAATTCCTGTCATAAAACTGAAACGGTTGTTTTTACTGCTACCTTCAAAATGTGCACTTCCACCTAGCAAACTCATATTTAAGGAAGCGCCAAATTTTTTAGGTTTCTTGTATTTTATATCTAGTACAGAAGACATTTTATCACCATACTTTGCTTCAAATCCTCCTGCCGAAAATAAAATACTTCCTACCATATCAGGATTAATAAAGCTCAATCCTTCTTGTTGCCCTGATCTTACTAAAAAAGGTCTATACACTTCTATTCCATTTACATATACCAAGTTTTCATCAAAATTTCCACCTCTAACTGAATATTGAGAACTCAATTCATTGGCAGAGCTTACTCCAGGTAGTGTTTTTAATAATGCCTCAACTCCTCCAGATGAGTTTGGAATTACTGTAGCATGTTTTGGTTTTATCCTGGTTAGTGTCTTCTTTCTATTTTGTTTGTCTTCAACAATAATTTCATTTTTAATGAAACTTTTGGTAATCAGTTGCTGATTCAATACATATTCCTGCCCTTTTTTTAGCATAGGAATCCTAATTTTTACAGTTTCATAGCCAATAAAAGTAAAGCTTATAAGATACGATCGGTTGGCTTTAAGTTGCAATAAATAAGCTCCCTTTTCATTTGTAGAAGTGCCAATTTGCTTTCCAGTCACCGATACATTTACCGCTTCAATTGGTAAATTTTTCTCATCTGTTACCACTCCTATTAGTGTTTGGGAAAATAAAAGATGAGGAAATAGAAAAAATAATATGAAAAGTCGTTTCAACATTTTGTCGGCAAATTTATCAATCTTTTCTTTTGAAATCCCCATTCTTCCAAGCTTCAATAAAGGCTGCCCAAGCAAAAGGATTCAGAATAGGAATAAAGGTTACTCCACCAGACATGATGTATTGTTGTCTTTCCATATCATTCATAAAACTTTTGAAATTTTCTTTTCCGTCATTGGGCATTTGCGCAATCATAATATCTACAAAAGCATTATCTATATTCTTTTTTGCTCTTTCAATCTCATCATCAGGTATATCAGTAGTTAGAAATGCTTGTTTAAATTGTTCTCTGCTTGGCCAAGGATACACCTTTGTTTCTTTTAGTATTATGGTATCGCTTGCTAATTTTTGAACTACTGTGATAAAATTTTCATCTGTTTTCATTGGAATGATGTATCTAGCCCTTTTGTAGCCTAAGCAAGAAAATATTATAGTATCACCTTTGTTCGCAACCAAAGAGAAATAACCATAGAAATCACTAATTGTTCCTTGCTCTTTGTTTTTAATAAGCACATTGGCAAAAGGAATGGTAAGCAAACTATCAGTTGAAACCAATATACCAGTGAGTTGCACGCTTTTATCCTGAGAAAAAGCATTAAAGCTAAAAGCAATAAATAATATGATGGGTATTTTTCTCATAATAAAAAAACAACCAAAAATAAATTAAATTTTGGCTGCATAAGCTAAAACAACTAAGCTTCTTTTATATTGTAAGAATTCTCCTATTTTTGTTTGTTCAGCTTAAAAGAAATAAAATATGAAAAAAGTATTGATAGTTTGCACAGGTAATTCCTGTCGTTCGCAAATGGCAGAGGGTTGGATTCGTCAATTTGCAAAAGATAAAGTTGAAGTTTATAGTGCAGGAACACATCCAGAGCCTGTAAATTCTGTCGCCATCAAAGTAATGCAAAGCCTTTGTGTAGATATATCGCAACATCAATCTAACCTACTTGATGAGTATTTGAATTTAGATTTTGATTATGTAATAACGGTATGTGATAGCGCAAAAGAGCTTTGTCCTACTTTCCCATCAGCTAGTAAGGTAATTCATAAAAGTTTTCCCGATCCTGCAAAAGCAAAAGGAACAGATGAGGAAGTTTTAGCAGTTTATAAAAAGGTGCGTGATATGCTCAAATCTTTTTGTAAGGAATTTCTGCAAAAGGAATTAGGTATTTAATTCAATGAAAGTATTTTTGTTTCGATTAAAATTCCAGAATAGCATTTCCAAACTTCATAAAAATTTTACGAATCATTGCTCGGAGAATCAATTTATGAATAAGAAATAAATTTTTCTTTACATGGTTTTTTTGGACCAGCAGCTAACGAAAAAATTCAGCCGTATAGTTTTTTTTATTTTTCAGTTTGTCGCTTACTGTTAGTTTAAAGGTGTGCTTTCCAGTCTTAAAATCTTTTGGAATGTCAAATGTCAATAATTTCCTTTTATAATCATATTCCATTAAAATCCATTTACCATCTATTTCCGATCTAAAATTGTCTATACCACTTTCTTTGTCTTCAATAGTGCATTTAATACTTGTTTGTGTATTGATTTTTTTTCCAGGATAAATATTTACCCCTTTGATAATTGGATTGATGGTGTCTGCTATTATACAAAAGTTACCAAATCTTATCACCTTTGCCGAGAGCATGTTATTTCTCCAAATATTACCCATATACGAGAAATTACCCTTCTCATCTACTTTAGCAACATATACTTTTTCCTTTAATTGCTTTGGTATTTCTGCTTTTAATGAAATTACAAAACTTTTATGCACAGGCACATAATCAAAATGACACTGATGTACTGCTCCATAAGTACCTTCAATAGTATCTAGCTGGTCATATTCAAAATTCAAATCCTCATAAAGCGCAAAATTTCCCATATGCAAATGAAAATCCTTGTCCTTGAAAAGGTTAGGTTTCATATAACTGAAATGTTGCGAGAAGGGACTAAAGGTCATGCTATTTTCATTTTCCATTTGCTCAGTTGTACTCTTTACTTTGAAGGATAAGATGCTTTTGTTTTGTGCAAAATCCAACACTTCAAATTGTACTAGATGTGTGGTGTCATCTGTGAATTCAACTATTCCTTGTTTAAGCATTTTCTGATAAACAGATAGTTTGTTGTTAGCTAATCTGTAGCATCTGTGGAATTTGCTTTTGTTTAGACTTTTTTCTTTGTAATCAATATGCGCATTGATGTATCTGCTTTCAGCAAATGAAAACTCATCCATTTGAAAATGATATATCAAATTGCTGTCAATAAATAATTTTATGGCATATACACCATTTTTATTATATGCATTGTTTAGTTTGTCAAAGGTGGAGATGCTAAATGCGATTTTCCCTTTTACAATAGGAACCTCATCTTTGATAGTGTATTGATTCTCATCTTTTTTTAGAATATAACTTTTATCTTGAAATTCTCTATCAATGCTGCCATCTATGGCGTATAACTTTATCTTGCTAATTGTTGGTTTGATATTATCTGCTACATCAAAAAATTGCAAAGGATTGATAGGGTGTTCTGTTTTTGTATTTCTGATCTCAAAATGAAGATGTGCACCAGCACTAGAGCCAGTATTTCCTGAAAAGCCAATCACTTCACCTCTTTTTACAATAAACTTATCCTTTGGTGGGAAAAGTTGAATTTCAAAATTTTCTTTTTTATATTGATTTTCAACTACATAATTGTTTATTGATTCAGAAAATTTTTGCAAATGAGCATAAACAGAAGTTTTGCCATCAGGATGAGTAATGTAAAGCGCTTTCCCATAGCCCCAAGTTGACACTTTAATTCTAGATACATACCCATCGGCAATACTATATACTTTTTGTCCTTCTACTCCTTCTGTTTTTATGTCAATTCCAGCATGAAAATGATTGCCTCTAAGCTCACCAAAAGTGCCTGAAAGCAGGATCTTAAAACCAACAGGAGGATGATAATCTTGAGGAAAAGCTGACAATGTAAGGGTGGCTAAAAAACCAAAAAAAATAAAAAATCTACTAAACATTTTTATCTTAAAAATTACTAATTATATAAAAGAACACAAATATAACAGCAAAAAACTGTAGAAAGTATAAAGAAAAAATTAAATTTGTAACAATAATTTTAAACAATAAATGAAAGTAATTGTTGACAGCTTGGAAGTCAAGATTAAGCAGTTAATATCTTTGTACAGCAAAACGAAACAAGAAAAGCATCAAGCCATAAATGAGGCAGAAGATCTTAAAAATTCATTAGCCGAAAAGCAAGAAGTTATTAATAGTTTGGAAGAAAAAATAAAGCTTATAAAGATGTCTAAAGTTGTTTCTTCATCAAATGAAGATAACAAAAAGACAAAACAAAAGATAAATGAATATGTGCGGGAGATTGATAAATGTATTGCATTGTTAAATAAATAGAGTAGTAGTTTTTTGATGAGTAAGTTATCGATAAAGATAAATATTGCGGGTAGAATTTATCCTATGAAAATTGAGAGAAAAAACGAAGAGGGGATAAGAAAGTCAGTTAATATAATAGAGCAGAGGTTAAAGTTTTATCAGCAAAATTATGCAATTAAGGACAAGCAAGATTTACTAGCAATGTGCCTTGTTGAGTTTGCAGCAAAATACGAAACTGTTAAAGATAAAAAGGTTTTAGAGGATGATGGCATTGAAGAAAAATTAATGATACTAGACTCCCTTTTAGCAAACAATATTTAAGTTCTTTTACATAAAAAATAAATTACCCGCATTAATTAAAACTGTTAAACTCAACAGATAAAATATTAGAGTTTGACTTGTTTGGTTCAGAATAGGCCTCAGCCAATTTTGGTTTCTCAATTTTCGAGAACAGTGGACATTCGATACCAAGTGGCTGCTCTACCCATGCTTAAATGGAGTTTAACAAAATAGTTAGTGTGGGTTTTTTATTAACTAAAAATGAATTAAAATGGAAATAATAATAACTATTGTAGCACTCATTATAGGAGCTAGTGTTTCTTATTTTGTTTTTAACAATTTGGCAAAAACAAAAGCAAGCACTTTTATAAATGAAGCAAAAAAAGAGGCAGAGCAAATTAAAAAGGAAAAACTCTTGCAAGCAAAGGAAAAGTTCTTAGAGTTAAAATCTGATCATGAGAAGATGATAAACAATAAGAGCAATGAGCTTTCAAAGGCGGAAAATAGAGTAAAAGATAAGGAAAATTCTTTATCAAAAAAGTTGGCAGAGAACAATAAAAAAGAAAAGCAATTAGAAGAGCAGAAAAACAATCTCAACCAGCAAAAAGAAGTATTACAAAAGCGCCAAGATGAGTTGACTAAATCGCACAAAAAGCAAGTAGAGCAATTAGAAACCATATCCAAACTTTCAGCAGAAGAAGCTAAGGAGCAGTTGGTAGAAGCTCTAAAAGATGAAGCTAAAACCAAAGCTTTGGAAATTGTGCAGGCAACCATTGAAGAAGCAAAACTAACGGCTAATCAGGAGGCTAAAAAGGTGGTGATTCAAACCATTCAAAGAACAGCTACTGAGCAAGCTATTGAAAATGCGGTCTCAATCTTCAACATTGAAAGTGATGATATAAAAGGTAGAATTATTGGTAGAGAAGGAAGAAACATCCGCGCCATTGAAGCAGCCACAGGAGTTGATGTAGTAGTGGACGATACGCCAGAGGCCATCATCATTTCTTGTTTTGATCCTGTAAGAAGAGAAATTGCGCGTCTTTCCCTTCATAAATTGGTGACTGATGGCAGGATTCATCCTGCCAGAATTGAGGAGGTAGTAAAGAAAACAAAAAAAGAAATTTCTCAAGAGATTATTGAGATTGGCAAAAAAACTACTATCGATTTGGGCATTCATGGATTGCATCCAGAGCTCATCAGAATGGTTGGAAGAATGCGCTATCGTTCTTCTTATGGGCAGAATTTGCTGCAACATTCAAGGGAAACAGCTAACTTATGCGCTACTATGGCTGCTGAGTTGGGTTTAAATATTAAACTAGCAAAAAGGGCTGGTCTTTTGCATGATATTGGTAAAGTGCCAGAAGATAATGCAGAAATACCTCATGCTATTTTGGGAATGCAATTGGCAGAGAAATATGGAGAAAAGCCAGAAGTCTGCAACGCTATTGGTGCGCACCATGATGAAATAGAAATGACTGCTCTTATTTCGCCTATTATTCAAGTATGTGATGCGGTGTCAGGGGCAAGACCAGGAGCAAGAAGACAGCAATTGGACTCTTATATTAGCAGAATTAAGGAATTAGAAGATACTGCACTTACCTATCCTGGGGTGCTAAAATCTTATGCCATACAAGCCGGTAGGGAATTAAGAGTGGTTGTCGAAAGTGAGAAAGTATCGGATATTGATGCAAATAAATTGTCATTTGAAATTTCAGAGAAAATTCAAAACGAAATGACTTATCCTGGGCAAGTAAAAGTTACAGTGATTAGAGAAACTAGGGCTATTTCTTATGCTAAATAGTTGATAACGAATAATATAAACATCTTTTGTTTAGTAGCTTTTATATTGTTAAATATTTCAGACTTTAATTCTAATTCTATGAATTTGTTGGATCTCAAAAGGATAAACAAAAATTAGCCACCAACTCTCTTATATCCATATCCTTCTTTTTCTAAAATCTCCATTACTTTCTCTCTTACATTTCCTTGAATAATAATTTCTCCATTTTTAACACTACCGCCAACCCCACATTTTTGTTTGAGTAGTTTTCCTAAAATTTTTAAATCATCATTTTCGCCTTTAAAACCTTTAATGATTACAGCAGTTTTCCCTGCTCTGTGTTTATCAATGCTCACTTTTAGATCTTGCTCTAAAGGAGGTAGAGTTTGCTGAGTAGATTTTTCATATTCATACTCAAAATCAGGATTAGTGGAATACAAAATTCCTTTTCTATTTTTCTTATTCTTTTTCATTAGGCGCAAATATTTTTAATGATTCACGATGATTTTTAAGTGTTATTGTTTTGCTCAAAGTTATGGGTTCTCCATCTAAATGTACTAAAGAATTGGTAGTCTTAATGCGCATTTCTTTTGTTTTGATAATTTCCACATATTTTGACAAATGAATTTTTCCGCTAATTATTTGTAATAAAAATAATGGAATTTTCCATTTAGCAAACTTTTTTACAATCACAAAATCAATTAAACCATCATTGAGTTTTGCATTTGGTGAAATCCTGAAATCATTTCCATATTGACTAGCATTAGCAAAAGCAATTAAATAAGCTTTAGTTTCCATTACTTTACCCTCAAATTGTAATTTGTACTTAGTCGATTCATAAGCAAAAACCTCTTTCGTAATCAGTTTGATATAATTGAAGAGTCCTCTTTTTTTTAAGTTAGAAAACAAATTAGAAATATGAGCATCAAAACCAATTCCAGAAACATTAACAAAAACATTTTCATTAGCAGTGCAGCTATCAATGGTTGAGATAGTACAATTATTGAGCTGAATTATAGCATCTGCAATCTTTTTTTTCATTCCTATATGGAAGGCAAAACCATTTCCAGATCCAGAAGGGATAACTCCTAATGCAGTATTGCTATTTACTAAGGTTTTTGCACATTCATTTACTGTACCATCACCACCTACTGCAATTACTACATCAATTTTTTCATCTATAGCAGCTTCCTTAGCTAATAAAGTAGCATCTCCAGCTTTTCTAGTGTAAAAAACATCATAAGAAAAGCTAATATCTTTTTCAATTAGCTTTTCAATTTCTTTTTGCTTTCCTGTTCCAGCAATAGGGTTAATGATAAATCTAATTTTCATACAACAATTTATTGTTTATCATTCTTTGGTTATAGCTTTGTTTGATTGCTTTTAGTTTTTTCAAATCTTCTTTATTGACTTCTTTCTCTTGAGTAAATTCCCAATCAGAATACATTTTGTAATGTTCAGCTTTATTGGAGAGAATTCCATTTTTTGTAATAAAGGTATATTCGTTTTCTAAAAAACTTATTGCCCAACTTTCTTCAGATAACATGGATTTTCCAAATGCAAAAAAAGGCTTGTTATATCCCAATAACTCCAAAATAGTGGGCATTATATCAATTTGCTGTACTATATTTTCTCTTTTGTCTTGTAAGCTGCTATCTCCTTTAAATATAAGAAGAGGGATGGCATATCTACCGATCTTGTTCTTGTATTTTTCCTCATAATGTGTACTGTAGGTATGATCGCTAGTAATTACAAAAATGGTGTTATTGAACCAATTTTTCGTTTTTGCTTTATTAAAAAAAGTTTGCAAAGCAAAATCAGCATAAGCAACTGTTTGATGCACTTTCTTTTCTTTTGTAAATATATCCTTGTATTTTTCAGGAATAACAAGTGGAGTATGAAGTGTTGCTGAAAAAAAGGTGCTGAAGAATGGTTCTTGTTCAGTTTTTAAATAATCATAATAATAATCAAAGAATTCTTCATCATAAATACCCCAAGTTCCATCATAATCTTCCATCTTTCTATATTTCTCCCATCGACCGAAGAAATATTCCTCCAATCCATAATATTCTTGAAACCCTACCTTTTTACAAAAACTGTCAAAACTCATAGTCCCATTAAATACCCCATGAAAAAATGAGCTTTTATAGCCCTCTTCATTAAGTAGAGAAGCTAAACTCTCAAAATTATTTTGTGCATAATTAGAAGTGATTAAAGGATTATCCATAAATGTAGGCATAGAAGCGGTTATTGACGGGATAGCTTCTATAGATTTTAATCCAGATGAAAACGCATTTTTAAAAACCAAACTATTTTGCATTAAACTATCTAAAAATGGAGTGTGTCCTTTACCTTGATTCAAGGCGCCAACATATTCACTTGAAAGACTTTCCATGATAATTATAATAATATTCTTTTTCTGAAAATCCAGCTCTTTATAATGATGAAAAGGAGTGTAAATTTTTGCTAATTTTTCTTCTGAAAAATAGTAAATAGGTGCTAAGTTGTGGGTGTGGATTGAATGCAAAGTACAAAAAGGTGTATTCAAAATTAAACTACTATTTTTTGATTTGCTCAGCTCCCCTGCATTTATAGGTTTTATGGGCTTTAGTTGCAATCCACCTCTTGCACCTATAATAAAAATACCAGCAGCCAATAGTAAAACCAAAATACTTGTAGAGATTGATTTTACATTTATAACTAATCTTGAGGTAGGAATATGTTTGATTTTTAACAATAGCCAGACTTGAACAAAAGTAAATAGCGTTATTGGCCAATAATCTTTCAGGTATTGTGGTATGATATTTTTAGCATCATTTCCTAATTGCAACAGCTGAAAAAAGTCAATTGTACTTCTTTTTTGTGTAAATCGGAAATATTCAATATCCACATTATTAAGCATAATAAATGGAATATTTACTGCATAAAACAAGATGTTGGTTAATTTCTGGAAACTTTTCTTTGTTCTAAAATTTGTAGGGAAAAGTAGTAGAATTAATAAGGGGATATTTATATAAAGTAGGGCTGAAAGATCAAAACGAAAACCTTCAAAAAATTCCCATAAAGTAGGATTAGGAAAACTATCTAAATTATTTAAAAGAAGGTAAAATCGGCTAAGCGAATACAGACCAATTAAAAGAAAAATTCGCTTTAAGAAATTTTTTAGATAGTTGAAAGAACTCATTTAATCACATCCACAATTTCTGCTACCACAATTATCGGTTTTTTTTTCCAACTTTTTGTCAAATAATAAATTGCGAATCCTAATAGTAAAATTGCCCCTATTTCTTGCCAATGCATAATTGTTAAATTTTTTACAAAGTAAATAATTATTATGGTAATTTTGTGGTCAATTCATTTACTAATGCAATTTAACAGAAAAAGTATTTCGAATGATGAGCTAATATCTCTTTTTAAAGGCTTATTACTGCCTAGAATGATTGAAGAAAAGATGCTTATTCTTTTGCGTCAGGGTAAAATTTCAAAATGGTTCTCTGGCATAGGGCAAGAAGCTATATCAGTTGGAGTAGCTGCTGCCTTAGACTTAGATGAGTACATCCTTCCTATGCATAGGAATTTAGGTGTTTTTACTACTAAAAATATACCATTAAATCGTTTGTTTTCTCAATTTCAAGGAAAAGCTAACGGTTTTACAAAAGGCCGCGATCGCTCTTTTCATTTTGGTACAAAAGATCATCATATAGTAGGTATGATTTCTCATTTAGGTCCTCAGTTAGGAGTTGCTGATGGTATTGCATTGGCCAACAAACTAAAGGAAAATAATAAAACAACAGCTGTTTTTACTGGTGATGGAGGTGCTAGTGAAGGTGATTTTCATGAAGCTTTAAATGTAGCAGCAGTTTGGGATTTGCCAGTTATTTTTGTTATTGAAAATAATGGCTATGGTTTATCAACACCAAGCTCTGAGCAATTTAGGTGTAAGCAATTTGCAGATAAGGGAATTGGATATGGAATGGATGCATATACTATTGATGGAAATAATATTTTAGAAGTTTATGCTGCTGTGAAAGATATTAAAAAGCAAATTGTAAAGAAACCAAAACCAGTTATTCTAGAATGCATGAGTTTTAGGATGAGAGGGCATGAAGAAGCTTCAGGCACAAAATATGTTCCAGATGAGCTAATGAAAATGTGGGCAAAAAAAGATCCAGTCGAAAACTATGAAGCATTTTTATTAAAAGAAGGTCTGATTAACAATCAGCAGATAGAGGCTATTAGAAATCATATAAAAGCCGAGATTAATGCTGCTTGGGCTAAAGCGGATAGTGAGCATAGAACTACATCTACAAAAGAGCAAGAACTTGCTGATGTCTATGCTCCATATAAAGCTGAAATTATACCGCCATCTGCTAACAAAAAAGAAAAACGATTTGTTGATGCTATTTCTGATGGTTTGCGCGAGTCCATGCAAAAACATGATAATTTAATTATTATGGGACAAGATATTGCTGACTATGGTGGTGTGTTCAAAATAACAGATGGCTTTGTAGATGAGTTTGGAAAAGAAAGGGTAAGAAATACTCCTATTTGTGAATCTGCCATAATAAGTGCGGCTTTAGGACTTTCTATTAATGACTATAAGGCAGTTATGGAGATGCAATTTGCCGATTTTGTGAGTTCAGGATTTAACCCAATTGTAAATAATTTGGCTAAAACCCATTACAGATGGGGCCAAAAAGCAGATGTTGTTGTTAGAATGCCAACAGGTGCTGGAGTTGGAGCTGGCCCTTTTCATTCTCAATCTAATGAGGCATGGTTTACACATACTCCTGGGTTAAAGGTAGTTTACCCTGCTTTTCCAGAGGATGCTAAAGGGTTATTGAATGCTGCAATAAACGACCCTAATCCAGTGATGTATTTCGAGCATAAGGCATTGTACAGGAGTTTTAATGAAGCTGTTTCAGAGGATTATTTTACTGCCGAAATTGGAAAAGCAAAATATATAAAAGAAGGTAATGATGTAAGTATTATTACTTATGGTATGGGTGTACATTGGGCATTAGAAGTTTTAGTAGATAATCATGAGATTGCTGCAGATTTGATTGATTTACGTACTTTAGTTCCTTTAGATATAAACACAATTCTTTCATCAGTTAAGAAAACTGGGAAGGTTATTGTATTACATGAAGATTGCATGATTGGCGGTTTTGGTGCTGATTTAGTTGCTTTAATTGCAGATGAGTGTTTTGAATATTTGGATGCTCCTATAAAGCGTTCAGCATCATTAGATACTCCAGTTCCTTTTGCTTTTGAATTAGAAGATGAGTTTTTGGCAAAGGCAAGGTTTGAGTCTCAGCTAAAAGCCCTTTTAGCCTATTAATTCATTAGATTTTTAATTTTTTCTACTGCTTTAAGGTAATTGCTTTTTTGGTCATATAATAACAGCTGAGTTAGAAAGAAATAAAACAATCTTTTCATGAATTTCTATCTTATATGGTCTTCAAACTTATACTAAAACAAGAAGGTAATGCTAGTTATCGTATAAAGATTTTTATCTAAGGATAAAAATACCGATATTTGCGTTCCTAAAAAAAAAGAAGCAGAATGCGAATAACTATTATTGGTTCAGGATATGTTGGCTTGGTTACAGGAGCTTGTTTTGCAGAAATGGGCAATAAGGTTATCTGTGTAGATAAGGATAGCAAAAAAGTAAAAGGTCTAAAAAAAGGTGTGATTCCAATTTTTGAACCAGGCTTAAAGCCTATGGTAATTGAAAGTTATGAGAAAGGTGTATTGTCTTTTACTACTTCTCTACAAGAGGCTATAAATGCATCTGAAATTGTTTTTATTGCGGTAGGTACACCACAGGATGAAGATGGTAGTGCAGACCTTACACATGTGATAACTGTGGCAAAAGAAATTGGGCAGCAAATGAACCATTCCTTAATTATAGTAGATAAATCAACTGTTCCGGTAGGAACGGCAGAAAAAGTGAGAGCTACTATTCAAGATCAATTGGATAAGAGAGATGTAGCAATTGATTTTGATGTGGTTTCCAATCCTGAATTTTTGAAAGAAGGAAGTGCTGTAAAAGATTTTATGCAACCAGATAGAGTGGTTATAGGTTCGGAAAACGAGAATAGTGCCAATGCCTTAAAATCTCTTTATCGTCCATTTACCATTAATCATGAGCGCTTTATCCATATGGATATAAAATCTGCTGAGATGACTAAATATGCAGCTAATGCTTTTTTGGCTACTAAAATCAGCTTTATGAATGAAATATCAAATATCTGTGAAGGCGTAGGAGCTGATGTAAATATGGTGCGAATTGGGATAGGAAGCGACAATAGAATTGGTTATAAATTTATTTATCCTGGATGTGGATATGGTGGGAGTTGTTTTCCAAAAGATATCAAAGCCTTAGCAAAAACTGCTGATGATTTTGGTTATAATGCAAATATTTTAAATGCAGTAGAAAAAGTAAATGCTGAGCAAAAAAAAGTGATTGTGAGTAAAATTACTGCAAAATTTGGAGCAGATTTATCAGGAAAATCATTTGCTGTTTGGGGGTTAAGTTTCAAGCCTGGAACTGATGATATGCGTGAGGCGGCTTCTATTGTAATTATCAATGCTCTGATTGAGAAAGGGGCAAAAATAAAAGCTTATGATCCTAAAGCAATGCAGGAGGCGCAAACGCATTATTTCAAAAATCAGCAAAACATCTCCTATTGTGAGAATAAATATGAAGCATTAGATTCTTCTGATGCTCTTGTCTTGATTACTGAATGGAAAGAATTCAGAAGTCCTGATTTTAAAAGGATGAGTACGTTGTTAAAACAACGTATTATCTTTGATGGACGAAATCAGTATGATAACGCAATGTTAAAAAAATATGGTTATGAATATTATCAAATTGGAGTTAAATAGAAGCCTGAAATATTTAGTAGTATTTTCCCTTATTTGTATATTTTCTTCATGTATTACAAATAAGGAGTTGGAGTATTTTCACACAAAAATAAATGATGAGTTGCTTTATACAAGAAATCATGATTATCGTTTGCAGGTTAATGATTTGCTTTCCATTCAAATCAGTAGTGTAACTGAAGATAAATATGACTTCTTCAATAAAGAACAAACATCAAATAGCCAGTTGATGGTTTCTAATCCTTACCTTTATGGTTATTTAATAGAAAAGGATAGTATCCTGGAACTTCCTATTATTGGAAGAATGTATGCAGTTGGGAAAACACTGCAAGAATTAGAAAGTGAAATTCAGCAAAAAGCTATTGTTTATTTTAAGGATCCAATTGTAAAAGTTAATATTTTGAATTTTGAGGTGTCAATTTTAGGAGAAGTCAATAGCCCTAATAGATATAAAGTTGTTCACCCCAATTTAAACATACTCGATGCCATTGCAACCGCTGGCGATATCACAGAGTTTGGCAACAGAAAAAAAGTAAAAATAATTCGTCTTACAGATAAAGATCCTAGAGTTTTTTATTTGGATTTAAAAGATAAAAATATAGCTGCTAATACTGATTTTTTTTTACAGCCTAATGACATAGTTTATGTTGCACCAAATAAAAAACGGTTCTACGCTTTTAAGAATTTACCATCTCTAATTTCTTTAGGGGTAACGGCAATCACACTCTATATATTAATAAGCAAAGAATAACAAATGGCTAAAAAAAGGCAAGTTGAGGATATAATTGATATTCGGTTTTTTGTTTTTAAGCTGATAAATAATTGGTACTATTTCCTGATAAGCATATTACTATCACTTTCTATTGCTTTTGGGATTAATCGCTATTCACAAGAAATTTTTGAAAGCAGTACGACTTTATTGATAAAAGAAAAAACTGGCACAATACAATCGGCTGCCGAGATGCTTTACGATAATTCGAATGATAAAGTAAAAAGAGGTTTGAAAAATGAGGAGATTATTTTAACATCTTCACCCCTTATCTATGAAACTGTAAAAGAACTAGGATTTGATGTTTCTTACTATGTTGTTGGGAACATTAAAACTACTGAAACTTACACAAGACTTCCGTTTAAGGTTATTAAAATAGATACTTCTACAGTATTAAGTGGAAAAAGTTTTATCATTAATTTTATTGACCATCAAAAGTTCAAGGTAGAAGAAGGAGGATGTGTTAAAGCAGGAACATATAATTTTGGTGATGAGATTATGATAGAAGGCAAGAAAATAAAAGTGCTTAGTCAGTTTAATAATTCGAAAACTGTAGTTGAAGAATTGTCAAATTATTTAGTGCGCTTCAATGCAATTGAGGTTGTAGTAAATCAATATAGAAACAGACTTAGTATAAGTAAGCCGCATAGAGAGTCTACTGTTTTACAACTCACTGTTTCTGATGTGTCACAGTATAAGGGTGTAGCCTTTTTAAATAAGTTGACAGAAAATTATATAGAAAAGGAAATAGAAGATAAGAATATTACCTCAAGAAATACCATTAATTTTATTAATAATAAGCTTACGGACATGAAGGATTCTCTTTCATTAATTGAAATGGAAATCCAAGATTATAAGAATGAACACGAAATAACAGATATTAGTATTAAGACAGAAAGTTTTTATAAAAAACTTACAGTACTTGAGCAGGAGCTTAGCATCTATAAACTAAAAGAACAATACTATAATTATCTTTCATCAACCATTAAGTCAGAGAAGAACTTTGAACGCTTGATTACACCTTCAGTTTATGGTATTGAGGATGCAACCTTAAATAAATTGGCTTCACAATTAGTTTCATTTCAATTGCAAAAAGAAGTCATAAAAGATGAAGGGTTAATCAAGAATCCTGCTGTCTCAAGATTTGGAAGTAATATCAATCAGCTTGTACTTAAAATTGAAGAAACTGTTAAGAATAATGCTATTGTAAATAAAACTTTAATTGCTGATGTTAATAGCAGAATCAATTTGGTTGAATCATCATTAAACAAACTACCAAAAGAAGAAAGAGAATTATTATCAATTCAAAGGATGCACGATATTAGCGAACAAATGTATATGTTTCTCTTGCAAAAAAGGGCAGAGGCAGGAATTACTGAATCTTCTAATGTAGCTGACAGCAAAGTAATTGAGCCAGCAATATATAGCATAAAAGCACCCTTATACCCTCAAAAAACAATGAATTATCTCATTGCCCTATTGTGTAGCATATTATTCCCATTGACCTTGATGTTTATTGTTGATATTTTTAAAGACAAAATCGTTTCTAGGTTTGATTTAGAAAGGCTAACAGATATTCCTCTTTTAGCAATAATAGGTACAAATCACTCTGAACAGTCGCTATTAAGCAAGCTAAGCCCAAAATCTCCTATTGTTGAAGGCTTTAGGGCATTACGCTCTAACTTAAGCTTCTTAAACAAGTCTAAAGAAAGTAAGATTTTTCTTATTACTTCTTCCATTAGTGGTGAGGGGAAAACATTTGTTGCTGCAAATACCGCCATTACATTTGCCAGATCTGGAAAAAAGACATTAATTTTAGGTGCTGATCTTAGAAAACCAAAACTTTTTACGGATTTCTTTAGTTCTAATGAGGTAGGTATGGCAAACTATTTATCAGAAAATAAAAGTATTACTGAAGTCATTTCATCATCAGAAATTGAAAATTTGGATATTATTACCTCAGGGCCAGTACCGCCAAATCCTGCAGAATTACTGATAAAAGACAAGTTAGAAAAAATGCTTTTAGAATTAAAGAAACAATATGAAGTTATTATTATTGATTCTCCACCTCTTGGTTTAGTTGCAGACGCTCTTCTTTTAATTGAGCATGTAAATGCAACATTATTTATTGTTCGTCAAGGGTATACAAAGAAAGGGTTATTACCTTTTGTTGATGATTTGCATAAGAAAGGTAGGATAAAGAATGTGCAATTGGTGTTTAATGATGTAAAAGCTGGAAGCGGTGTGTATGGCTATAGTAATTATTCATATGGATATGGATATGGATATGGATATGGCTATGGTTACGGATATGGATACGGGAGCAAATCAGATTCAGATTATTTTGATCTAGAAAAAGCAGAAAGCTAAAAAATGAGTAGTCCACACTTACCACCAAAAGTAGTTGCAGAAATAGGATGCAATCATAAAGGAGAAATAGCAATTGCAAAACAATTGCTAAAAGTTGCTGCTGAAAGTGGTGTAGAGGTTGCCAAGTTTCAAAAGAGAAATAATAGAGAACTTCTAACAGAAGAACAGTACAATGCTCCTCACCCTAATCCAATGCACTCCTATGGAGATAGTTATGGAGTTCATAGAGAATTTCTCGAGTTTGATGTTAATCAACATAACGAATTGAAAGAATATGCAGAAAGTTTAGGTTTCATTTACTCTACTTCCGTATGGGATACAACGTCCGCAAAAGAGATAGTTTCTTTAGATCCTGTGTTGATAAAAGTTCCTTCAGCATGTAACAATCATTTTGAAATGCTAAAAGTGTTGAGAGACGATTATAAAGGGGATGTGCATATTTCTTTTGGAATGACAACAAAAGAGGAAGAGGAACAAATAGTATCCTTTTTTGAAGAAAATAATCAAGCGAAAAGATTGGTAGTTTACTCTTGCACTTCTGGTTATCCAGTTCCATTTGAGGATGTTTGTATGTTGGAGATTGTAAGAATTAAAGAGAAATTTGAAGATAGGGTAAAAGAAATCGGATTTTCAGGACATCATTTAGGTATTGCAATTGATGTTGCGGCTTATACTTTAGGAGCAACTTGGATTGAGCGTCATTTTACTTTAGATAGAACTTGGAAAGGTACTGATCATTCTGCTTCATTAGAACCAACAGGTTTAAGTAAGTTGGCTAGAGATTTAAAAGCTACTTACAAAGCATTAGTATATAAAAAATCAGATATTTTATCGATTGAGCAAGTACAAAGAGATAAGTTAAAATATAGAAAGAATTAATGTCTGTAATTGCATTTATACCTGCTAGAGGTGGAAGTAAATCTATTTCTGAAAAGAACATTAAATCTTTTTGTGGAAAACCTCTTATTTTTTGGAATTTACAAGAGTTGCAAAATTCAAATGTAGATCGGATCATAGTTGCAACAGATTGTAAAAAAATAAAAGATATTGTTCTTTCTTTTAATTTGCAAAAAGTAGAAGTGTATGATAGAAAAAAAGAAAATGCACAAGACATTTCTTCTACAGAATCTGTAATATTAGAATATATTAAAGCAGAAGACTTGAATAGTAAAGATGTATTTATGTTAGTTCAGGCAACATCACCTTTTACTCAGAGTTCTCATTTTGATGAAGGATTAGAATTGTTTAAAAATTATGATTCTGTTTTAAGTTGTTGTCAATCGAAAAGATTTTATTGGGAAAGAAATGGAAAGCCTATAAATTATGATATTTTCAATCGTCCAAGAAGACAGGATTTTCAAGGTAGCTTGGTAGAGAACGGGGCTTTTTACATTAGTTCTGTTAAAGATATTAAAAAATCAAAAAATAGAATTTCTAGGAATATTGGAATGTATCAAATGCCAGAATACACTTTTACAGAAATTGATGATCCAGAAGACTGGATAGTTGCAGAATCGATCATGAAAAAGAAAATTCTAACAAATATAAATATTGATTTTTCTAAAATTAAAATATTCTTATCCGATGTAGATGGGGTTATGACTGATGCAGGCATGTACTATACTGAAAATGGTGATGAGTTTAAGAAATTTTGCACTTATGATGGTATGGGAATGCAGCTATTACAAAAATCAGGAGTAAAGGTAGGTATGCTTACTACGGAAGATAGAGATTTAAATAGAAGAAGAGCAAAGAAGTTAGCTTTGGATTTTGATTATCATGGTGCTAAAGATAAGTTACAAATTGTAAAAGAATTATGTGAAAGAGAAAACATTACTCTTTGTGAAGTTGCATATATTGGAGATGATGTAAATTGTTTTGAGTTACTATCAAATGTTGGGATAGCTGCTTGTCCTAATAATGCAGTTAAAAGAATAAAATCGATTCCAAATATTATTCATTTACAAAAAAATGGTGGAGAAGGAGTTGTAAGAGAATTTGTAGAGTTAATATTAAGTTGATATAGTTCTTATCTAGCAGATGAAGTATTTTCTAAAATCGCTTTTATTTTTCTTAACCCTTGTGTTTAGAAGATTAAAAGTTGATGTTGTTTTTTATTACCCACAACATTTTAATAGAAGTGAAGGTTTAGAAAATGCGTATTTTTCTGATATGATTAATACATGTATGCAGCATAATATCTCATTTCTGGTTTTTGAAGAACCTGACTTTAAGACCAATTTCAAAAGAAGTAAAAAAAGTATCCCATTTGATTTTTTGTTTCTGCTAATACAAGTTTTTAGAAGATGTTTTTTTTGGCAGAAAAATCCTATCAAAAAAGATCAAATTATAGGCCGTCTATTTAAAAAAGTGTTGTTTGAAAGATTGAGATTTAAAAATGTTATTACGATTTCTCAAAGTATGGTGAGTTTTTTTAGAGGCTTTAGTCCAGCATGTAATATTTATGATGTTCAACATGGTATTATACATAACAATAAAGCTAACTACATCAAAAATAATAAAGTAGAAGATAATTTAACGAAAAATGATGTGCATTTACTTTTAAGCGGTCAATCTTTTCAGGATATTCTTATTAGACACGATAAATCTTCCTATTTTAGGTCACACTCCTCTGTAATTGGCTATGGGAATGACAAACCAAGAAAGCTATATGAGAGGTTTAATCATAATGCATTGGTAACCTTGCAATTTACAGCCGATCATGATGAAAAAACGAATAAATTGTTACATCAGCAACTAGTTGATTTTATAAGCTCAAATAAGAATGTCAATTTCTATTTGAAGCACCATCCAAGATTTAACAAGGAGCTCGATTTAACGACTCTTTTTAAGCTGAATAATGTTCATCTTGCTTCAGTAAATATAAGAGAATGTTTCCAACAATGCAGCTTAAATATAACAGCATATTCTACTTCTGTTTTTGAAGCAGCATTTTTTGGAATCCCCTCTATTTTAATAAATCCATTGTCGAGATTTAATTTTTTTAAAGATGATTTTAATTATCCGCTACAATATACTATAAATGATTTTAGAGATATAAGGGTGTATCAAGAATCTTCTCAATTACTTATGGATTGGGCAATCAATTTCTATACTAGCTATGATGAAAATAAGTTTCTAAATTTACTTAAATGAGAAAGAGGAAAATATTCTTAGGGGCTTATTTGAATTACCCTAATGCTCAAAACTTAAATTGTTTAGCATTGGCGAAATATTTAGATAAAGATAAGTTTGAGGTTTTTGCGCTTAGCACACATTTTGGTACTCGCAGTTTAGATGTTAATGTGAATTTATTTCATTGCAAGCGTCCTTTCAGAATTTCAAAATATATAGGTTTCATTTGGGGGGTGTTAAATTGTGAAATTATTTATTTACCCAAGCACAGAGAAGTGTCAGGCTGGCTATTAAAGTTTGCTCAAATCTTAGGGAAGAAATTGTTTACGACTATAGAGATAAATATGTGTGATGTGAGTAAATACAATATGATAAGTAATTTTTCTGGAATTGAGAATTTGAAGAAGTATTTTTCATATATCCCCAATATTTTCGGTATTTCTAAATACTTAATTAGTCAATCTAATTGTGAAGTAAAGTTAAATTCAAATCCTTTGTATCTTGGGGTTGAGAACGATATTTTTCAATCTTCTTCTATTTCTAAATTATCTAACATAGTGTTTGTCGGAAGTTTAATAAAAAGAAAAAATCTTAATGAGATTTTAGATTTGGCTGCAAAATTTCATATGTTAAAATTTCATATTATTGGATATGGCGATTTAAGACAAGAGCTAGAAATGAATGCTACTGATAATGTGATTTTTTATGGAAGATTAACTCAGGGTAGAATAGCTGATGTTTTGTCTGAGATGGATCTGCATATTTTATTATCTAGATCTGAGGGATTTCCTAAAGTGATATTAGAGGCAGCAGCAGCAGCAGTTCCTTCAATGGTTTATAACGATTATGGTGCAGAGGAATGGATTCATCATAATAAGAACGGTTTTGTGTTGAGTAGAAAACAGGAAGTTATTGAAAAAATAAATGAGTTAATACTAAATCCACTATTATTAGTATCAAATGCTAAGGAGGCTTTTAAGTTAGCTAAAAAATTTAGCTGGAGAATACAAATCAAAGAATGGGAAAAAGAAATATCTAGATTAAGATGATTGATTATTTCAAAGCAAAATATTATTGGTTTAATATAAACAGAAGGCTTAAATCTTTTTTTGATAACAAGAGTGAGCAAAAGATTTTACTTTTTGGCTTTCCTAAAAGCGGGAACACTTGGCTTAGGTTTTTGCTATTTCATTATAAGTGTTTGCTTCTAGATCCTAATAAATCTGTAACATTAACTTATGATGATCTTAATCAAATTCAAAATAATGAATTAGAAAAAGGAACAACTTTTATTGAAAGAAAAGGGTTTCCAGTTTTTTATAGAACTCATATTCCCTTTAATTATACTTATGATTTATTTAATAAGAAGATATTTATTCATAGAAATCCGTTAGACACCTTAATATCAGCTTATTATTTTTACAAAAATAGAGAGTTGCCCTTTTGGGATGACCCTGAGAGGATTAGAAAAGAATTAGAAGATATTGATTTTTATGTAAGTTATAAAATAGATAGCTGGATTAGATTTTACAATACATCTATACAGTGCGCTGATATTGTAATAAATTATTCAGCTCTGAAAAAGAGTAGCGAGATGGAGTTGTTAAGATTAATACAATTTCTAGGTTGGAAAGAAGAAAAGAATTTAATTAAGAAAGCAGTTGAATTATCATCTTTTGAAAAGGTTAATAATATGGGGAAAGAGAATGATCAAGCTTATGGAAATGGGCCAAAAGATGGCACATTCTTTGGTAATTTTACTCGCTCTGGCCAAGAGGGACAATTCAAATCAGAGTTAAAAGAAGATACAATTAACTTTGTATTGGATAAATTCCCAGAATTTAAAAAGGTTTATTCTCCTTATCTTGATAGCTAAAAGAAAATACATAATAGTAACGCCTTATTTCCCAAGCGAACATTCGTTTATGGGGAGTTATGTATATGATCAAGCAAAAGCCATATCTGCCTCGAATAGATTTGATGTTCAAATTATCAAAGTAGTATCTCTTTTTTCAAAGGAAAGGTCATATGTTTTTAAAGAGTTTAATGTTCAAATCTTTAAGGTTATTGATTTTCCTTTTTTTATTTTCCCTGGGTTTTTTAATGTGTTGAACACCTTTCGTATTAACCGATTCTTCAAGAAGAATAAATTCTTTCTGAATTTGAGTGTTATTCATGCGCATGTTTGTTATCCTGCAGCCTATCTAACTAATGCTTTAGTTTTAAAGAAAGGTATAAAAACTATTGCTCAACATCATGGGTTGGATGCTTTCCAATTACAGAATGGCCGATTTGATTTATTTAAAAAATTACAACGAAGTTTCTTACTTTCTCGATCAATAAGAGTATTAAATAACATTGATTTAAATGTGAGCGTTTCAAGAAAGTTGCAAAGCGAATTACATCTTTTTGAGGATTATATGCCAAAATATGAATTCGTGCTGTACAATGGTGTTGATACAACAAAGTTTTACAAAACAATACAGCAAGATCATGAAAATTATAAGATTGGATGTATAGCTAATTTTTGGGTTATTAAAGATCATATTAGTCTGCTGAAGGCAATTAAACTTTTACTTGCTGATGGAATTAAGATTGAATTAAAACTTGTGGGATATGGAAAGACACTTGAGCTTTGTAAGCAGTATGTTTTAGATAACAATCTGCAAGATAATGTTGAGTTTATCTTAGATGTAACTCATGATCAGCTCAACTCTTTTTATAATGAAATAGATCTTTTTGTTTTACCTTCCTATTATGAAGCTTTAGGCTGCGTCTATTTGGAAGCGTGGGCAACAGGCACTCCATTTATTGCTATTAAAGATCAAGGAATTATGGAATTGCTTCCTGAATTAGAGAAAGAATCTCTACTAGCTGAAAAGCAATCTCCAGATTCGTTAAAAGAAAAAATATTAGGTGAATATCACAAAAAAAGAGTATTTCATTTTGATAAACAATACGATATTAAAAATACTATATCAGATTTTTTGAAAAACCAATTGTTTAACGATGTATAATATTATCACATATCTTAATAGGTATAATATTGATTACGCAATCTTGAAAGGGGAATACGATCAGGAGTCTTTCCAAAAAGAAGAAAAAAGATTTCAGCCTGATTTGGATATTGTTCTTTTATGTGAACGACAATCATTTATTGATAATATAAAACAGGATGATACATATCGGCAGATTGAAGCGAATTCTTTTTTTGATACTGAAAATAAAATTAGGATTGATTTTTATTTCAAAACATTAAATGTTGGTTATTATCATTATTTGTTTATTGGTAAGCAATCATTTATAAATAAAGAGGTGATTGAGAGTGAATATATTCTTTATCAAATCCTAGATCCTTTATTAAAATTTTCAAAATATCATAACAGGCATCAGTTCCGGCTACAATCATATTTTAGAAACGGTGTTGATATAGAGACTAAAAATTTATTAAGAAATATTGTAGGAAAGAAATTAGCTAATGAATTGCTAGAAAAGATATCAAAAGATGATTTTAATTTCAATAAATCATTCATTAGAAGGTGTAAGTGCAGCATATTGTTTATTAATAGTAACTTTGTGAAAATGTTAAAAGCAAGGATATTTTCATGATACAGAAGTACAAACATATGAATAGTTCGTTTTTGGTTTCAACAAATGATATCAAGGATAAATTCTTATGTGCAAAAATAAATTATGCCTTAAATGAAGCTTTTAAGGGATTTATTAAAACTAAGGATGAAAATCCAGCATTGTCCTTTATTTTTACTGATCATTTATATTCTTTTATTACCGAAAAAGATTTTTATAAAGTTAAAGATATTCGTTTAAGCGAAAAGCAAATTCATTTTAAGGATCTTGAGCTAGATTTTCTGATAAATACCAATGAAAAGTATAAGGTTTATATTAATGTTTCTGATCAGGAAACCATTAAATCTTCAGTGCGCTTTTTTAGTAAGGCATTTAAAAATAAAGTTGAGGGTCAAATCATAACTTTTTATTATCGAATCTTTTTGTTATTTACTCAATTATGGAATGTTGAGCACAATGCTTCTTATCTACATGCTTCTGCTGTTGATGTAGATGAAGGTGCAGTACTGTTCTCTGCAGATTCTGGTGTAGGTAAGAGTGCTTTGTTGTTTAGATTATCTCAGGAGAAATCCTACAAGTTTATAGCAGATGATTTAACCATTATAAATGCATCTTCAAAAGCATATTATCAAGGAAGAAGTTTGAGTGTGAAGCCGTATCATCTGGGCTATTTTCCGTTTTTAATTGAAAAGTTAAAAAAGTTAATGGGAAAGATGCAACGATTTCAATGGAAAATAATCAGTGATAGCAGACTTATATACAGGCTATCTCCTAATAAATTATTTCAAAAAAGTAGTGAGCAAGCAAAAATTAAAAGAGTGGTTCATTTATGTAGCCATACGAAAGATGCTTTTGAGATAAAAAACATTTCAAAGGATGAGCTTGTAAATAGTGCGTTACCTATTCTAATTAACGAGCTGTTTTTAGCAAATAATAGATTGAATACCCTTGCATCATTGCCGAAATCTTTTTTTCCATCATCACAAGTGCTTTATTCAAAAAGCAGGACAATTTTTGAAAATGCAATTAATAATGTTGATATAAAGTTAGTTCTTGTCCCTAATAATTCTGATCCAAATCTACTTTATGAATTCCTAAAACAAGAGGGATGCTTAAATTAATTTTGAAACAATCGAATTGGGGCGTACTTGGAGCAGTTTTTGGTTTTGCTGTAGGTTTTTTTGTAAAAATTTATCTGATTGATATTGTTGGGCTAACCCAATGGGGAAAGTATGTAACTGCACAAACCTTCTCATCTATTTCTGAAACATTCTTATCGATAGGAATACCATTTGTTATTTTAAAATTTATCCCTTCATTTGTTGAAAATAATAAAGAAAAGGCTAGTAGAATAGCGAATGTGTTTTTAAAGTACTCATTTGTTGTTGGAGGTGTTTATCTAATACTTATTTATTTCTTTTCTCCTTTTATAAATCAGTTTATCTATAAAGATATTGAAGACCTTTCATGGATACTTTTTCTCATCTGTATTCATGTTCCTATTAGTATGTTGTTTGGGGTTGTGATTTCTTTGTATCGATCTGTTCTAAAGATTAAAGAGATTGTACTGTACGGTAGTTTTATTTCAGTTTCTCTAAGAGCTATTTTAACTTTCATTATTTTCCAATACACTACCGATATTACTCATTTTATTCTGATTGAGATTTTTTCCCAAATTGTAGTTTTATCAATCTTACTTCATTTATTCTCAAAGAACGAATTCTCTATTTTTTTAAAGTCAGATGTAAAGGAGGTTACTTCAAACCGCAAAATGATAGATTATGGAAAAAAGATGTTCTATAGTTCAGTTATTGCATTTTTTTCTGCCCAAGTTTTAAGTTTTATCATCAGTATAAAACTACCTATGCATCATGTTGGAGGATATAATATTTTACTCACATTAACAGGGCTTACAACTTTTTTACTCATTAATCTGAATAAAGTATTTGCCCCTGCAATTTCAAAATTGTATAGTGAAAATAATATTATAGAGCTAAATCACTTGTATAAGAAAACTACTTTTCTAATAAATCTTTTTACCATTCCACTTGTATTAATTATAGCTGTTTTTGCTGATGAAATATTAACACTTTATACAGAAGAAATGTTGCAATACAAAAATTATTTATTTTTCATGCTTACAGGAGGAATGTTATCATTAGCAGCAGGAAGTTCAGGTACATTTATGGTAATGGCGGGTTTGGAAAAACAAAACCTTTATATTCAGATTATTAGAGCTATTTTACTTACTGCATTGTCTTTAGTACTGATTCCAATATTGGGAATGAAAATAGTTGTGATATTATATGTAATTTTTATGTTATTTGTAAATAGCTGTCAGTTGGTATATATTCACAAGCATATAAAAATCAATCCTTTCTCAAAAGAATTGCTTTTGCTTTTTCTACTAACAATTATTGGTATGTATTTTGCTATTAATCAGCAATTCCATTTTCAGAAGTACCATTATTTCTTTGTGCCATTTACGATTTATGTGTTGTATTTTTCTATTTTACTTAATCCATTGATGCGCTTGATAAAAGAATTAGAAGCATGAAATATACTTTTGTATCATTAGGAAGACTGGAAAGTTTTGGTGTTCGCTTAGGAGGTGCCGGTTTGGGAAATATACTTTTTCCTTGGGCACGTGCCTTAGTTTATGCGCAAGAGAATAGTTGTATTAGAATTCAAACGACTTGGAAGAATCTTAAAATAGGCACATTTTTAAGAAAGGAAAGAGATAAGCGATTGTATTTTGATTTGTTTACAGGAAAAGATGGAATAAGTGGATTGAAAAAATTTTGGCTATTGAATTTTTCAAATAAAGTCAAATATTTTAGGGGTATGGGAAACTTATTTGTACCCTTCAAAAAACAACAGCTCTACATTAAAGAAGAACTGTTAAAAATTATTAATCCTCATCATCTTGAAAAGGTAAAAACATTTGAAAGCAATTCAATAGGTGTTCATATTAGAATGGGCGACTTTACACATTCTGATGAAAAAATGCTGAGAAATGGGGCTTGGAATTGTCGATTACCAATAAAATGGTATCAGCAAATTATTAAAAAAATAAATGAGAAAACTGATTTGCCTATTTGCATCTTTTCAGATGCAGATGAAGAAGATCTACAAGAGATTCTTAAACTGAAGAATTGTAAAAGTATGCATCTTGGGTCTGCAATATCAGATTTGGTTGCATTAAGTAATTGTAAAGTTTTTGTTTCTTCTGCAAGTACATTCAGTATGTGGGCGTCTTTTTTAGGTCAGATGCCGTCCATTTGGTTTCCAGGTCAAATGCGCCAAAAACTAATAAACGATAGCAGTGTTTTTGAAGGAGAAATAGACTATGATGATGCACTTCCTGATTCTATAATTAAAATTATTAGAAATGGTTAGTTGGCTTTTAAAATATGGTGCAGCTTTCTTCTTATTTAATACTGTATTATTATCAATGCAGATAACATTTAATTTAGGATATCAAATTTTTTTAGTTTTAATGGTTTTGTTTTCATTTGTTTTAATTATCCATCCTGATAATACTAAACGCATTCTCCTAAATAAATCATTTTCTTTTATGCTGGTGTTAAATGCTATCAATTTAGTGTATTGGCTTTTGTTTCATGATTTATCAGAATTGGAAGCCTTAAAATATCTCTTGGCAAGAGGAGTTCAATTTTCTATTATATCTGTCTCTATTTTTTACCATTATGAATATTATAGTGATAAATTTTTTACCCATATTGTAAATGTAATTTTTGTAATTGTAGTGTTGGGGCTCATTGTCAATCCCTATATTTTTTCTTCTAGATATTCAGGAATTGTATGGAACCCTAATGCACTTGCATCTTTTACTACAATTGGATTTGGCGTACTCTTACTTAAAGAAAGAGAAAAAACAAATTTTGAATTTTTTTTACTTGTTTTATTTCTACTTATTTCTATAGCTACAGGCTCTAGAGGCGTTTTGGTAGGTATTACACTTGCATTTATTATCAGGTATGGCTTTTCCATCAAAAATATATTTTATACCATACTAGGTATCATGACTTTCCTTGTTTTTGTTAATTTAAACTTTGATACAAGTTTTAATCGTTTTGGAGAACAAAGCTTGCTTTATGATAGGTGGAATCAACTGTATTATGCTTTTGAGACTTTTTTACAGAAACCCTTTACAGGGTGGGGACTTGATAAATATTCATTTATTGATTTAAGTATTGTCCCTTATTACTTACAAGGGGTGATAATTGGAGCGCACAATGGATATTTAGCAATTTTAGTTCAGTATGGCGCTTTATTTTCTGCAATTATATTTTATATTATTTTTAATAAATCATATAGTTTATTGAATTACTTTAGAAAAACAAGAATAGGCTATACAGCTATATATTCATTTATTATTCTTTATACATTATTGGCAGCTATTTATGAATCATTAATGACTGGTATAAATGAATTTCACACTATAATGTTTTGGTTTTCTCTTGCTCTTTTATCTTATTCAAAAACAGGTAATGTCATTCATGAAGATTGAGATAATTAATAATAATGAAAGATTTCTTGGTCTAAAGCAAGATTGGGATCAGTTGTTTAAATTAGGAAATTATAGTGTTTTTCAATCTTTTGCCTTTAATTACTATTCTTGGCATATTGATTTAAGTAAGAATATTCGTAATCAATTAGCAATTGTTATGGTGAAGAAAAAGGATGAGGTAGTAACTTTTTTCCCTTTTTATGTAGATTCTAAAAAGCAATTACGCTTTATTAACGATATTCATGCAGATTTCTGTGACTGCATTTCTAGTGTGACGATGGATTTCTCTCAACTCTTTTCTCATATAAAAACCAAGGTACCTTTTAAGGTTATTCGTCTTATAAATCTACAAGAAGATGCAAGGGTTAAAAGTTATTTACAAAATATACAATTGTCTAATTCACTTTGTTTGCCATTTGAGAAATATGCTTTAGTTCAATTGCAAGGAGGTGATTTTCCAAATAATTATTCAGAATTCAAGTCTAAACAACATTCAGAATTTAGGAGAATTGAGAAAAAGAATAATGATAAAACACATGTCGTTTTATCAGTTGATAATCAAGAATTTCCACAAAGAGACATTCTAGCTTTAAAACAGAAAATGATAAAGTTAGGTTACAGAAAGAAGTTTTTTCTTACAAAGAAGCAATTAAAACTTATTAAACAGCTCTATTGTGAAAAATATCTTGTTTTGAGTGTAGTTCAAAAAGATAATCAAGTTCATGCTATTTCTTTTGTATTGAAAAAATCTAATGAATACTTATTTTGGATTGATATGTTTGATGATAGTAAAATGATAAATTTATTCAATTACATATCTTACATTAGGAAAGTTTCTGTTAATGAATCGGTTGTTGTGAATTTTGGAAGAGGCGCATACAATTATAAAATTGTTAATTTCAAACCAGCAATTAAGCAGTTGTATGTTGTCTTAGTTTTTAAAAACAGAATTCAATTGTATTTGTCTCAGTTTTCTGATAAGATTTTGAAAGTAGCTAAATTAATTTATAGAAAGATAGTAAGATGAATATCTATTGTTATTTTGTAGAGCCAGCTTCTTATACGCTAGATTTAGCTAAGTATGTTTACGATCAAAACAATATTGATTATTGCTTTATCAAATCATCTTCTTATGCAAAATCTAAGCAAAAGACATGCAAACTATGTCTTCAAAATCAATCTGTTTACAAGAGGTTAAAGCATCTGATTACTATTTTCAGGAAGCATGACTTAATCATTATAAATGGCTATAATAATTACCCCTTTATTCTTACATTTCTATTTAACTTTTTTTCTAGAAAGAAAAAGTACATTGCAATAGAATCTGATACGCAATTTGCTATTCCGAAAAATCTACTTATACGATTTGCAAAATGGATTTATCTCAATATGATTTTTCGTAATAAATATGTTTTAGGTTTTGCAGGTGGAAATTTTACTCACAAGAAATTATTTAGCTATTATGGTATGGAGCAGGATAGAATCTTTCTGATGCCAATGATAGTAGATAACTTTAAATTTTATCAAGAGCAAAAGCAATTTCCCACTACTTTTACTTTTTTATATGTTGGAAGATTGGTAAAACATAAAAATGTTGAAGGAGTAATTAGGCAGTTTAATCGATATTTTTCAGATAAAAATGTAATTTTAAGAATTGTTGGTAGTGGTAATGAGGGAGATAGGTTAAGAAGAAAGTATGCCTCAGAGAAAGTGCTTTTTTTAGGGAAAAAGGTTGTTCCAGAATTAATTAAAGAATTTCAAGATTCATCTTGTTTTCTTTGCCCTTCATTATTTGAGCCTTGGGGTTTGGTTGTGAATGAAGCAATGTCATCTGGACTTCCAGTTATTGCAACAAAATATGTTGGCGCTTCATTTGATTTAATTAAAGATAAAGAAACAGGTTTTGTAGTAGAGGATATGAATGATTTTGGTGCTAAAATGTTGGATTTATATAATGATCCAGAATTATTAATGAAATTTTCTGTAAATGCCACAAAACTCATGAAAGAAAGTTGGAATTATGGTTTATATGATAACTGCTTAAAAACTGTAATAAAAAGAATAAATAATGTGGGTAAGTTCAGCTATTAGAATTGCTATTGTCAGGTTTACTTCCCTTTTCTCAGCTGATGAAAAAAGAAGTAAAGTGATCTTTTACCATGATATTCATGGTGACAGAAGATATACCCATATGTCAACCCCTGTTCAGTTGTTTGAGCAACATATCAAAATTATAAGAGAAAATAGCTATGAAATAGTTTCAGAAATCACACATCCTATAGGGCAGATTGAAATCTGCTTTGATGATGGTTTTTTAGGTTTGTATGATAATATTGAGTTAATTAAAAAATTGAACATTCCTATACACTTGTTTGTTGTTTCTTCCTTTCTAGGAAAAGAAACATATATGAGTCAAAATCAATTATTAGAGCTGAATGATTTAGAGCAGATAAAAATATCATCTCACACAAATAATCATAAAATACTGAGCCAAATCTCAGATGAAGAGCTAGAGAACGAGTTAAAGACGTCAAAAGGTATCTTGGAGGGTATTACCGCAGAAAAAATTGACTCCTTATGTTATCCAGAAGGAAAGTTTAATAATAGGGTAATTGAGATTGCAGCTGCTTTAGGCTATAGCAAACAATACTCTTCTATTCCAGGATCCTATCTTGATGCTTTTGGAAAAAATGTCAAAAAAAGAAGTTTAGTTCAAATTGCTGACGAAAAGGAATTCAAGGCAATATTAAAAGGTGGAGATCATATATTGGCGTTTTGGTATAAATTAAAACATTTCAGACCATGAGAATTTGTTTAGTTTCTTCTTCTTTTTATCCTGCAACTTTCTATGGCGGCCCGATATTTGCTACATGGGATTTATCTAATAAATTAGCTAAAAACGGATATGAGATTTATATTTCAACTACCAATGCTAATGGAAACAAACAACTAGATGAGTATAAGAATCAATATGTACAAAAATCAGAAAATGTTTGGGTAAAATATTATCATGAACAGCTTATCAATAAATTTTCCTTTTCCTTCATTTTTGGAATTTGGAATGATATTAAAAAAGCAGATGTTGTTTACATCCAATATCTATTCCACTACACTGTATTATTCTCTCTTTTCTTTGCTGTTTTTCAAAAGAAAAAGATTGTAATATGCCCTAGAGGTAGTTTTTCTAGATATACATTTTCTAACAAATTGTCTGCTTTCAAAAAGATATGGTTTTTTCTTTTTATAAAACCTTTCCAAAATAAAATAAAATGGCAAGCCTCTTCTTACTTAGAAAGGAACGACATTAAAAGATTTTTACCAAATGCTGATGTTAAAGAAGTAAATGATGGGGTAGATTTTTCCTCATTCCAAGATGCAGATATGCTTTCAAAAACGGATCTAGTATTAAAATATACCAATCAGAAATTTCAAGAAATTGATAGCGTATTCTTCTCCATGGGAAGACTACATAAAATTAAAAGATTTGATGTGCTTATAGATGCATTCAGCATATTTGTGAAAGAGCATCCAAATTCAAAATTACTAATAGCAGGAGAAGATTATGGTGTAAAGCTGCAGCTAGAAAAGCAAATTCATGACTTAGGTTTAATAGATGCTGTTTTTTTAATAGGAAGAGTTAATCATCAACAGAAAAAGGAATTGCTTACAAGTACAGCAGCTTTTGCATTAGCTTCTGAATTTGAGAGCTTTGGCATTGTAGTTGCTGAGGCGCTTTCCTGTGGTTGTCCTGTGATTGTATCCAATAAAACTCCATGGAAAGATATTGAAAAAAATAATTGTGGTATTTTAGCTGAAAACGAAAAAGTAAGTTTTTATAATGCACTAAGAATGATAAAGAAAAAGAATTATCAGAAAAAAGATTGCAAAAGATATGTTGAGTCCCATTTTGATTGGGAAACGGTAAGTAATGATTTTATTAGGTCCTTTTTAACAGAAAAGTAAATGTATATTCTAGGTATAAATGCATATCACGGCGATTCATCAGCTTGTATATTAAAAGATGGTATTGTTATTGCAGCTTCTGAAGAAGAAAGATTCAAACGCATAAAACATTGGGCTGGCTTTCCATCTGAAGCAATAAAATTTTGTTTCGAAGCAGCAGCAATATCTGTTGAAGATTTAGATTATGTTTGCATCTCAAGGGACCCTAAAGCAAATCTTTCTAAAAAGATTTTGCACACACTAAAAAATAAGATTGGTGTAAAAACCATTTTTGATCGCCTTATTAACACAAAAAAAGTTAGCTCTGTAAAAGAAGAATTAGCCAAGGTTTTTTCTCTCACTTCTTCTAATTTAAAAGCAGAATTTCATAATATTGAACATCATAGAAGTCATATTGCATCCTCATTTTTTGCATCAAAATTCAAAGAATCTGCTATACTTTCTATTGATGGTTTTGGCGATTTCACTTCTACTATGACTGCTATTGGAGAGGAAAATAAAATAAAGGTTCTAGATAGTGTAATATATCCACATTCTTTAGGTGTTTTTTATACAGCTGTAACTCAATTTTTAGGTTTTCCTAACTATGGAGATGAGTATAAAGTAATGGGATTAGCCCCTTATGGTAAGCCTAATTTTCTAAAGCAATTAAAAGAAATCTTAAAAATTACAGATGATGGATTTTTTAATTTAAATGAAAAATATTTCTTGCATTTTAAGGATGGGGTTGTAATGGATTGGGAAGGAGGTAAGCCTTCAATAGCATCATTATTCACTAAAGAGTGGGAAGCGCTTTTTGGAAAAGCAAGAACAAATGCAGATGAATTAGAGCAGTGTCATATAGATTTAGCTACTTCAGTGCAAAAATATACTGAGCAAGTTATTTTTCATATGTTGCACAAATTGCATCAGCAAACAGGAGTTGAAAATATTTGTATTACTGGAGGAGTTGCTCAAAATTCAGTAGCTAATGGGAAGATCTTGGAGAACACTGACTTTAAGCAGATATATATCCCCTCTGCTGGGCATGATGCCGGCACTTCAATAGGCTCAGCACTTTATTTATATCATCATATTTTAGGAAAGAAAAGATTGCCTGAGATTACAACAGCTTATTTTGGTAGAAAATCAGATCAAGAGGAGATTATCAATGTCTTGGAGAAGGCAAATGTTTCATATCGTGTTTTAACTGATGAAAAGTTGTTTGATACAGTCTCGGAGAAACTTATAAGTGGAGGTGTAATTGGTTGGTTTCAAGGTAGGGCAGAGTTCGGCTCAAGGGCATTAGGGCATAGGTCTATTTTGGTTGACCCTAGAAGAAAAGACGCAAAAGAATTGCTCAATGAAAAAATTAAAAGAAGAGAAAGTTTTAGGCCATTTGCTCCCTCCATATTAAAAGAAGCAGTGAGTAAATATTTTATTCAAAATGATGAGGTTCCTTTTATGGAAAAAGTATTCGATATCAAAAAAGAAAAGCAAGATGAGATTCCTGCAGTAACGCATATAGATGGAACAGGGAGATTGCAAACGGTGGATAAAAATGTATCGCCAAGATATCACAAATTAATCAGTAAATTTTCAGAAAAATCAGGTGTGCCTATTTTGTTAAACACCTCTTTTAACGAAAACGAACCCATTGTAAACAAGCCTGAAGAAGCTTTAGATTGCTTCTTAAGGACAAAAATGGATATGTTGGTAATGGAAAACATTGTAGTAGAACGATAAATGGCAGAGCAAACATTTTATGATAATACTCCATTTGAATATGGGTACTCTTCCAAAGCAGAGATTATTGTTAATATGAATCCATTGCTTAAAAAAGTGATGAAAGATAATGCAGGAAAAGTATTTTGTGATATTGGCTGTGGTTGTGGTAGAAATTTAGTTTATGCCGTTAAATATGCCTCTAAAGTTGTTGGTGTTGATTTGAGTAAAGCTTCTCTTGATTTTGCAAAAAAATATGTGGAAAGTGAAAAACTGGATTTAATAGAAGGGGATAATTTAACTATTCCTTTGGAAAGTAATTTTGCTGATTTAGTTGTGAGTGATGGGGTTTGCCATCATACTGGAGATACAGTAAAAGCTTTTTCTGAATGTGTTCGGATTTTGAAAACTGATGGTGTTTTATATTTGGCAGTTTATAAAAAGTATCGTTATTATCCATTGATTTATTATATTGTAGGAGGATTTTTTCGCATGACATACAAATCCAAAATTGGCATGTATATTGTTGAAAATCTTTTTGTTAAATTACACTATCTCATGTATAAGGTTTTAAAGAAAAAGCAACTAAAAAAAATGGAAACGCGTAATATTTTCTTTGATTATTTTATTACTCCAATAGCTACTTTCCAATCTTATAGTGATGTCAAATCTTGGTGTAATGATTACAATTGTAGCATTAAAAATTATGCGAGAACTTCAGGAAATTGCCATGTTTTTATCATAAATAAGGATGTTTGAAAACCCTAAAATATCAATTATTACAGTAGCGCTAAATAGTCAAAGTACTATAAAGCATACAATTGAAAGTATTGATTCGCAAGATTATCAGAATGTAGAATACATCCTTATTGATGGAGCATCAACTGATTGGACTTTGGATATTTTAAATTTTTATAAAGATAAAATTAACTATTTTATTTCAGAAGAAGATGAGGGAATTTATGATGCAATGAATAAGGGTATAAGGGCAGCTACTGGAGATATTATTGGGATATTAAATTCTGATGATTTTTATCCTAATAACAAGATTCTATCAAAAGTTGCAAAAGTATTTGAAGAAACCAATTGTGATTGTTTATATGGCGATTTGGTTTATGTTGATCAGGGAAATGCTAGAAAAATTGTGCGCTATTGGCAATCAGGTACTTTTAAAAAATCAAAATTAAAAACTGGATGGACTCTTCCTCATCCTACCTTCTTTGTGAAAAAGGAGATTTATGATAAATTTGGTTTGTACAATACAGAATTAACTACTGCAGCTGATTATGAAATGATTCTCCGCCTTTTAAAAAAGCATGAGATTTCCGTAGAGTATATCCCTGAAATCATTGTCAAAATGAGACAGGGTGGTCAAAGTAACTCTTCTATCTGGAATAGGCTTAGAGCAAATAGGGAAGATAGTCGTGCTTGGAAGTTAAATAATTTGTACAGTCCTTATTTTGTTCGTGTATTGAAACCCTTAATAAAATTAAAGCAATTTTTTAAAAAACCTATTAATGAATAAATTAGCTAAAATATATGTTGCTGGGCATAGAGGAATGGTTGGATCAGCAATAGTTAGGAAATTAACATCAGAAGGATTTAAAAACTTACTTCTTAAAACTTCAACAGAGTTAGATTTAAGAAATCAGCAAGAAGTAGTTGCTTTTTTTGCAAGAGAAAAACCAGACTTTGTCTTTTTGGCAGCAGCAAAAGTCGGCGGTATTCTAGCTAATAATACTTATAGAGCTGATTTTTTGTATGATAATTTGATGATTGAGACAAATATTATCAAAGCAGCTCATCAGTTTAATGTAAAAAAGCTTTTATTTCTAGGAAGTTCTTGTATTTATCCAAAGATGGCAAAACAGCCAATAACTGAAAATGCATTTTTGTCTGGATTGTTAGAACCGACCAATGAGCCTTATGCTATTGCAAAAATTGCCGGAATTAAACTTTGTGAAACATTTCGAGAACAATACGATTGTAATTTTATTGCTGCCATGCCCACCAATTTATATGGTCCGAATGATAATTATAATTTGCATAACTCTCATATTATCCCTGCTTTACTTAGGAAGTTTTATGAAGCAAATTTAGCTGGAAATCCTGAAGTGGAAGTTTGGGGCGACGGCTCTCCTCTAAGAGAATTTTTACATGTAGATGATTGTGCAGATGCTTGTGTTTTTTTAATGCAAAATTATAATGAGAAACAATTTTTAAATGTTGGTTCTGGAGAAGAAAAAAGCATAAAAGAGGTAGCAGAAACTATAAAGCAAAAGATTGGTTTTAACGGAAATATAGTTTACAATACTGATTATCCTAATGGAGCGCCAAGGAAATTAATGAATGTGCAGAAGATTCATCAACTAGGTTGGCATCACACAATCTCTTTTAACAAAGGAATTAATAGTACTATTACTATTTTAGAAGAAGAGTTAAGCAAATTCAAATAAAATTGAAAGTTTTAATTCTTGATAATTACGATTCTTTTACACATAATTTATATCATTATGTACAGCAATTTGCACAAGAAGTTGATGTAATTAAGAATGATAAAATCATAATATCTGAAGTAAATCAATACGATAAAATTATTTTATCTCCTGGTCCTGGACTTCCAGATGAGCATCATAACCTAAAAAAAATTGTAAAGCAGCTCGCTACATCCAAAAGCATTCTAGGCGTTTGCTTAGGTCATCAAGCAATTGCAGAATGTTTTGGTGCTAAACTTCAAAACTTAGATGAAGTTATGCATGGTGTTTCTACAAAAGTAAATCTTTCAAATGATGAATTGATCTATAAAAGTCTACCTGATGAAATTAAAGTAGGGCACTATCATTCTTGGGTGGTTGACGAGTCTTCACTTCCTGCTTGTTTTAAGGTTACTTCAAGGAATGAGGAAAATATAATTATGTCCTTTCGACACAAGAGATTCGATTTGATTGGGATACAATTTCATCCAGAATCAATAATGACAGAGTATGGTTTGCAGATAATAAGAAATTGGGTGTTTTCTTAATAGTTCATGTCAATCCAATCTTTCTTTTTCTCTAATTTCAAATCTTTTAATACAGAAGCTTTTACGCGAATGGTGAGGGTATAACTTTTGTGAAATCCTATTGGAATCCAATTAAAAAGCATCTCCCAACAATGTAAATCTCTATATACATCTACAGATGAGTAGGTAAGTTCTTTTTCCTTAAAATCATAACCAGAACGAAATCCTATTTTCCATTTTTTAGTGATTTTAATATTTCCAGAAAAGTTTAATGATTGAATTGGCTCTACTTCTGATGATGGTAAATTGTTTTTATTGTAAGCAATGGTATAATTCATGTTCAAATTCCAAGGGATTTTATAAAAATCTTCATCTACTTCCTCTGTTTCTTCTTTTTGTTTTGTGAAGGTATTCTCAGAAATATTAAATCCTAATGCTGCATTGGCTGATGTGAATCTGGCCAATCTTCCATTTTTAATTTCAAATTGATTGAATCTACTTCCGTTTTTATAAATATAAGGGTCGTAACGAGAAGAAAAGGTTAAGTCTAAAGCTCTTAATAGTTTTGTTCTTGCATTTATTCCTATTGTGGAGAAATTAAGGGAGTCTGCAAAAATGTTGTAAGATGAGGATATACCTATACTTTGAATAAGTGTCAATTTTTTTAGTGATTGGCTTGTGTCTTTCTTGCTTCTTACTTTCATGTCAATCAGATTACCTAAACTGAAGTTGATATTTCCACTTCTACTTGCTCCAGGACCTCCATAAATTCCATTTTGCATGATGGAATAATTTTGTATGTTTCCAGTTGAATCTAATTGTACACTTTTGTAATAACCAAAGGATTCGTTACTAAAATCAGGGCGATATGAGAAACTAAGATTTGGCGTAAGTACATGACGGAAAGCTGCTATTTTTCCTTTTTTAAACTGTGCTATTCCGTATAATTTTGTATTAAGCCCTGCCGAGAAATTATAATCATGTGCTCTTGTAAATTTGTTTATAGTATCTGTAATTACTTGATCACCATTCCATTTTTTCTCAATTTGAGATAAATACCACCTTTCTGTTAAATTGATTTTTGGCGAAAAAGTAAAATGTTTCAATAATTTTATTGATGTACTTATTGGAATACTATGCCGCATTCCATTTCTGAATTTAGATAGTACATCTGATGTAAATAGTAATGAATCGGCAATAGATACTTCATTTTTCATATTCATGCTATAGGCTATCCCAATTTTGTCATACCACTTTATTGTTCTTGTTTTTTTGCTTTTAAATGGAAAAATACGATTCATGCTAAAAGCGACATTAGGAAGTGTAAGGTTTACAATTTTAGTATTTGTATTCTGGTTGTGATTTAATGAAGTCGACAAATTAAAAGGGGTTCCTTCCCATTTTTTATTCAAACTTATGCTTGAAGTAAAAGTGTTTTTTAGATAATCATTAGCATTGTAGGAGTTGTTTTTATGATAAGTGCTACTCCCAGCATTTACATTTGCAGAAAACAAAAAACTAGGATTCGCTTTAGGATCTAGCTTATGATTCCATCTAATAAAGAAATCTTTTTTTAAGCTATAATCAGGCATATCAACTTCACTATTTATCATTCGTCCATAGCTTAAATTCAGGTTACCATTGTATTTATATCGTTTTTTGTAGCGTAATAATGAGCGTGTTGCCCAACTTCCTTTAGTATAGATGTCTCCTCTTACAGCCAAATCCATCTTGTTGTTGATAGTGAAATAATACCCACCATCTTTTAGAAAAAATCCTAGATTGGCTGATTCTCCATAAGAAGGAATCAAAATTCCAGAGCTTCCCTCTGCAGTATTTGGAAAAAAACCAAACGGAAGAAAAAGCGGAGTAGGCACATTAAAAACCGTAAGGTATGCAGGGCCAGATACAATCCTTTCGCCTGGAATTACTTTAATTCTATTTGCTCTTATTGAAAAATGTGGCCTTTCTGCATTACATGTGGTGTACTCTCCCTTCCTTAGGAACATTACTTGTGATGTAGTTTTTTTGACTTTTTTACCATGAATAAATCCTTCTCCCTCTTTAGTGATAAGTTCTTTTATAATACCTTTTTTGCTTTTATAATTATATGTCATTTCTTTAGCCTTAAAAGTTTTTCCACCATCAACAAATTGAGGGTTGCCAATCGTTTCGTCTGAAGAATCTACTCTTCCTTTCGCGTAAATCTGATTTTTTTGCCAATCAATTTCTATATAAGCTGCTTTAATTTCAGTTTGTTCATATTTAATAATAGCATCTCCATACAGAAAAACTTTTTCATTAACTATATCAAATTGCATAGAGTCAGTAGCATCATAAAAAACATCATCATTTAGAATGGGATTGTTTACTGAATCCTTTTGTGATAAGCTGTCAGTAATTATATTATCTGCAAATGAGTTATTAGCAAATGCTGTTAAAAAGATAAGGCAGACAATAAAAATTCTGTCTTTAAAATACAAATGAATAATGTTATTTTTGTATATCAAATGTACTGAATGTTTCAAGCGTCAAACTTAAATAAAATCGGTAAAATCAGTTTGTTATTCCTTAAACGCATATTTGTAATTTTTCTTTTATTTTTTTTCTCTTTTCCTGCAAAACCCCAAGATGCAAATAAAGGAATAAAAAAGATAGTAATTGACCCAGGGCATGGCGGAAAAGATTCTGGAACAATGGGTACTAAAAGATACAAGCAATACGAAAAGCATATTGCGCTTGCTGTTTCCTTAAAATTAGGCGATTATATCGCTAAAGCCTTTCCAGATATAGAAGTTGTTTATACTAGAAAAACAGATATTTTCTTAGAATTGAGAGAGCGAACTGAATTGGCTAACCAATCTGATGCAGATTTATTTATTTCTGTCCATTGTGATGGATTTACAAGTCCTAATGCTTCAGGGGCAAGTGTATTTGTAATGGGGATGAGTAAATTAAAAGCCAATATGGATGTGGCTATGCGAGAGAACTCTGTTATTTACATGGAAGATAATTATCAAGAAAAATATGAAGGTTTTGATCCTCAATCCGCTGAGAGTTATATCGTATTTAGTCTAATGCAGAACACTTATTTGGATCAAAGTATTTCTTTTGCTGAAAAGATAGATGATGAGTTTGCAACAAGAGCAAAGCGAAAAAGTAGAGGGGTAAAACAAGCACCCTTTTATGTAATTAGTAGGGTGAATATGCCTTCAGTGCTTATTGAATGTGGATTTTTAACAAACCCTAAAGAAGAAGATTATCTCAACACAGAAACGGGACAGGATTATATTGCTTCTGCAATTTTTAGGGCTTTTAGAAGTTATAAAGAAAGTATAGATGTAACCTCAAATCAAGTTGAAGAAAAGCAAGGGATTGTTCAAAAGATTGAGTTAGAGAAGCCAGAAGAAGTAGTTAGAGAAGAAGAAAAAGTATCAGAAGTAGCCATTGTATATAAAGTTCAAATTGGCACTTATCTTAAAAAAATGCAAAATACTGAGCGTTTTAAAACCTTGGAAGCAGAGGAGCAAATAGTTAATGGTACTTACAAATATTTTGTTGGAAACAATTCTAGTAAATCTGAAGCTGACAAATTGAAAAAAAAGATGCGAGAAAAAGGTTTTAATGGCGCTTTTGTTATTGCTTTTAAAGATGGAATTCGCATAAGTGTAAAAGAAGCGTTAAGTTTGCAAAACCAATAATAAGAGAATATGAGAAAATTATCAAAAGAAATACAAATCGGAATTTTGGTTGTTGTTTCAATTGTAGGATTAGTTTGGGGTATTAATTACCTAAAGGGAAGTAACCTTTTTGACAACAATAAAAGTATATTTGCAGTTTATCAGGACATAGGTGGTTTGCAGGAGGGAAGTGGAGTTATGGTTAATGGATTTAAGGTTGGAACTGTTAGAAATATTACTTTACTTACCAATAGCAACTACAATCTGATGGTTGAACTGAGTATTGAAAAAGATATTGCAATTCCTGTAAATAGTGTTTCAAAGATAGTGAATGAGGATATTATGGGTTCAAAAGGCATTGCTTTATTGTTAGGTGATGCATCTGAATTTATTGAAGATGGAGACACATTGGTTTCAGATATTGAGGGCAGCTTAAAAGATGAAGTGAACAAACAGGTTTTACCATTAAAAAATAAAGCAGAAGAACTAATTTCTTCAATTGACTCAGTGGTTACAGTAATAACCTCTGTACTTAGTAAGGATGCTAGAGAGAGTCTTACAAAGAGTTTAGAAAGCTTAGACAATACTTTTACTACTATGTCAAAAACAATGACAAAAGTTAATCAAATTGTCGACCAGAATGATGAGCGTATATCTAACATTGTTAAAAATTTAGAAGCAAACAATGATGAAATTACAAATATCTTAACAAATTTTTCAAGCCTTTCGGATGAGATTGCCAAATCAAATGTCAACAATCTATTAACAAGTTTAGGTGAAGTTTCCAAAAAAATAAATGATGCTGAAGGAAGTTTAGGCATGTTTATTAACGATAAAGATTTGTATATAAACTTGGAGAAATCTTCAAAGGAATTAGAGGCTTTGATAAAAGACATTAAGCTAAACCCTAAGCGATATGTGGGTTTTTCTGTATTAGGGGGAAAGTCAAAATCTTATAAGAATCCTAAATAACATATGGGTCTAAGTAATATTATTTTTATTCTAGTTTTTATTTCTGCCATATCTCTATTTCTCAGAAATCTAAATAGAATAATAAATAATATAAAATTAGGAAGGGATATTAATAGATCAGATAGATCTTCTGATAGATGGAGAAATATGTTTAGGGTTGCTCTAGGGCAATCTAAAATGACTCGTCGTCCAATAGCAGGTATTCTTCATATAGTTATATATGCGGGTTTTGTTATTGTAAATGTTGAGGTAATAGAAATTATTGTTGATGGTATTTTTGGAACTCATAGATTTCTTTCTTCTTTTCTTTCTGATTCTTTTTATAATTTTTTAATTGCTTCGTTTGAAATTCTTGCATTTTTGGTGCTTATAGCTTGTGTATTCTTCTATGCTAGAAGAAATCTTGTTAAGATAAAACGTTTTTGGGATAAAGAAATGACTAGCTGGCCTAGAACTGATGCTAATCTTATTTTAATTTTTGAGATATTATTAATGGTTGCTTTTCTTACAATGAATGCTGCAGATAGTTTATTGCAGTCTAAGCATAGTTATTATGTGACTGCTGGTTCATTTCCGATTAGTCAAGCGATTATACCATATCTTGATGGCTTAACATTATCATCTTTAATTTTGATTGAACGTTTTTGTTGGTGGTTTCATATCTTAGGAATTCTTGCATTTTTAAATTATGTATTGATTTCTAAACATTTACATATTTTCTTTGCGTTCCCTAGTACATATTATGCAAATCTAAATCCATTAGGTAAACTTTCTAATTTAGAGTCAGTCGCTAAGGAGGTTAGTTTGATGATGGACCCTAATACTGATCCTTATGTAACCTCTACCACTGTTGTGGAGCCAGTAGAATCGTTTGGTGCAAAAGACGTTACAGATCTAAACTGGGTCCAGCTTCTAAATGCGTATAGTTGTACTGAATGTGGTAGATGCACATCGAATTGTCCGGCAAATTATACGGGAAAGTTACTTTCCCCAAGGAAGATATTAATGGATACAAGAGATAGGATTACTGAGTTTTCTTATAATAAAAGAAAGGGGATTAAAGATAGTAAGACATTATTAGGCGATTATATCACCTCTGAAGAATTATGGGCTTGTACATCATGCAATGCTTGTACTGACTCGTGTCCTATCGATTTAGATCCACTATCTATAATTTTAGATATGAGAAGATATTTAGTTATGGAAGAGTCAGCTGCTCCAACTGAAATAAATATGATGTTTACTAATATTGAGAATAATGGTGCGCCTTGGCAATTCCCTGCTGCTGATAGATTAAAATGGAAAGATGAGTAAAACAGAATTAATAGAAAAAATTGTAGATGGAGAACATATTTCTCCTTTATTACCAGATGATATTAAAAATTATTTGATTGATATTGATGGCACTATTTGTGATGACATTCCTAATGAAGAGCCGGAAAGAATGGCTACTGCAAATTTATACCCTGATGCTTTAGCAACATTAAATAAGTGGTATGATCAAGGGCATTTTATAACTTTTTTCACTTCTAGAGTTGAAGAGCATAGAGAAGTAACTGAAAAATGGTTGCAGCAAAATGGATTTAAGTATCATGGCTTGTTGATGGGAAAACCTAGAGGAGGAAACTATCATTGGGTAGATAATCATATAGTACGTGCCACTCGCTTTGATGGTAAGTTTACCGATTTGGTAGAAAAAGATGTAAAAATTCAAGTTTTTAAAAGTTAAGAATGAGTGAATTTCAAGTAAATACCATGGCCGAATTAATGGCAGAAGGAAAAGAAGTAGATGTTCTTTTTTGGGTGGGTAGTGCAGGAAGTTTTGATGAAAGAGCAAAAAAAATAACAAGAGCCTTTGTAAAGATTTTAAATAAGGCAAATGTAAATTTTGGTGTGTTAGGTACTGAAGAATCTTCTAGTGGAGATGCTGCTAAAAGAGCAGGAAATGAATTTTTGTTCCAGATGCAAGCCTTGATGAATATTGAAGTAATGAATGCTTATAATATTAAAAAGATTGTTACTACTTGTCCACATGCTTACAATACAATTAAGAACGAGTATCCTTCTTTGGGCGGAAATTATACAACTTATCATCATACAGAGTTTATTGTTGAGCTCATTAAAGTGGGAAAGTTAGAGGTAAAAGCTAATTTATCTGGAAAGAAAATCACATTTCACGACCCTTGTTATCTAGGAAGAGGAAATAATATATATGATAAGCCAAGACAGTTAATTGAAGCTTTAGGAGTCAAAATAATTGAGATGAAAAGGAGTAAACGTAAATCTTTTTGCTGTGGAGCAGGGGGGGGTCAAATGTTTAAGGAATCAGAAAAAGGCATAGAAGAAATTAATATCAACCGTACAAAAGAAGCGCTTGGCCTAAAACCGGATATTATTGCAACAGGATGCCCATTCTGTAATACCATGATGACAGATGGAATAATTGCTGTAAATGAAGGTGCTGCTGAGGTTTTTGATATTGCTGAGCTAATAGCGGAAAACGTATAATATGTTTATTCCTTTTGATAAATTAGCAGAAACATCTCGATTATGGGTATACGGCTCAGCAACAGAAATCACTAAAGAGCAAGCGCAAATTATCTCCCAAGAACTTACTTGTTTTGTAGATGCTTGGGAATACCATAAAAAAAAGCTTACCGCTTCTTTCAAAATTTTTGAGAACCGTTTTATTATAGTTGCACTAGATCACAGTGACCATGGAGTAGGAGGTTGCTCTATGGATGGATTACAAAGACTAATTCAAAATCTAGAACAGCAGTTATCTTTATCCTTAATGAATAGATTGAATATGTTTTGTAAGATTGATGGAGAGATAGAATGTATTCCTTCTTTTAACTTTAAGGATAGTGTAGATTCGGATACTCTATTTTACGACCTTACAATACAAAAGAAAAGTGAAATCAATTCTTACCTAAAACCAGTTAAGAATAGCTGGTGCCGTACTTTGTTATAAGGCTTTTCTGATTCTTACTAGCTGAGTAAGTAATTCCTCTAATTTATCTAATTGCAACATATTAGCACCATCCGATTTTGCCATTGTAGGATTAGGGTGAGTTTCTAAAAAGATGCCATCTGCACCTGCTGCAATTCCAGCCTTTGCAATAGTAGTAATCATTTCAGGTTTTCCTCCTGTTACACCCGAACTTTGGTTTGGTTGTTGTAAGGAATGTGTGATATCAAGTACGACAGGAGTGCCAAAGGCTTTCATGGTTGGGATTCCTCTGAAGTCTACTATCAAGTCTTCGTAACCAAACATAGAGCCTCTATCTGTTAGAATTACAGCATTATTGCCACTTTCTTTTACTTTATTTACTGCATGTAGCATGCTTTCTGGTGAGAGGAATTGTCCTTTTTTAATATTTACCACTTTTCCGCTTTTTGCTGCAGCTATTAGCAAATCTGTCTGTCTCGACAAAAAAGCAGGGATTTGCAGTACATCTACATATTTTGCGGCTATGGCTGCTTCTTCAGCAGTATGTATATCAGTTAAAACAGGAATATTATATTGATCTCCCACTTTTTTTAGGATTTCTAATGCTTCAATATCTCCAATTCCTGTAAAAGAATCTAGTCGGCTTCTGTTGGCTTTTCTGTAACTTCCTTTAAATATAAATGGGATCTCCAATTGATTAGAAATAGTTAGGATATGTTCTGCAATTTCCATTCCCATTGCCTCTCCTTCAATAGCGCATGGACCAGCTATCAAAAAGAAATTACCGCTTCTTTCGTGTTGTATATTATTGATTTTTGCAAGCATACTAAAACTTTAATCTCATTTGCAAATATACACTAAGTGCATTACTGTCTTTCCCTTTAAAAACACTTTCTAAATGTTGACATCCTAATTGTAGAGTTGATTTTTTAAAAAATTGGGTAGTAAGCCCAAAGCTTAATTTTTGTGTATAGCCACCAATTGCAATTTGAGGGATGAGTAAAGCGCCTTTATATTGCTTATATGTTTTTAAGTAAAAATAAGGCGAATAACCAGATTCGTAAAATCCTTGTAGTATTTTTTCCAATGAGAGTAACATATTATCCTGATAGGGCTGCCACTTAAGATTCACGCCAAAAATATATTTATTAAAATACAAATCGTTAAGAGGAGCTTCGATTTTTAATCCGAAATTAGCAGGGATATAAGATTTTATGTTGTCTTTTTTTGCATTTAGATAAATATCTTCCAGATATTGATCTGCTTCTTTTTCTAGAAGGGAATCATTAAATTCTAAAAGATTATCAATCTCAAATCCTTTAAAAGAATAGGTGGTGTCAGTATTATATTTTAACGCACTCTCTTTCCAGTTAATATATCCTAAATCAAATAAGTAAATTGAATATTTTTTTTCTTTAAGCTGAAAGTTTAGCTCAAAATCAAAAGCCACACCACTTCCGTTATTTTCAAAATAATTGAAATTAGCAGTGTCAGTAGCAAAAGCCGTGATGTCATATTCTAAATCGTTATATGTCCCATAAGGTGCAGTATAAAAGCTGGCTTTTTCTGATAAAAATGAAAGGTGCTGATTTCCATTTAAATAGGATAGAGCAGTACTAACTTTTACTGTTTTATCCTGAATTTTAAATTCCCTTCCATATCCGATTTTAACTTGTTGAAAACGGGTTAAATTAAGGTTGGTTTTATCAAAAAGTAAAGTGTCGCCCTGGTAGTTGTAATTGCCAAAAAGGGCTACTTTCATCAAATCACCAGTAAATGCAATACGCGCAAGATTTCTGTCAGCGACAGAAAATGAAAATGAATTTTTTCCAGAAATCCTATTGTAGCTAATATTGTTTGAAAATTCTGAGAATAGTGTATTATTCTCACTCAATTTAGAAATCCAATTGTTTTTCTGAGTATCACTGATAAACCCTCCACCTAGCATTCTAGATATAAAATCTATTGTAAGCGCATTAGATTCTAAATTGATTTTACTGTTCCAGCTTATAGTGTTTTTTGTTAAAGTAGTATCACTTGCTTTTGCTAGAAAAGGGATAATCGTTAATATTAGAAAGTAAATTTTTTTGCTCAATTTCCTATAGTTTTTCTAAGTTTTGCACTCATATTAATATCCATTTTGTAATCAGAATAAATTTTGATAAAACGATTATTTGGCTGCGTATTAAAAGATGCAACAGTAATTATTTTACGGATTTTTCCGCTATTATTATAATTTGCAGATAGGGTTGAGGTTGTGCTTTCAGTTACCAAATAATTATCATCAACTTTGGCCGACAATAAAAGTTGGTTATTAAAAAGCGTATCTATAAGGTTATCTAATTCATCATAAAGCATCACATTTATGTTTGCATCAAAAGGAATACCATTATTAATAGTTAAAAATATTTTTTCAATCTCTACCTCATTATTTTGGCTTATCTCTACAATATTAGTGTCAATAAATGTAAGGTTATTCGCCATTAGGGATAATGGGATTTCTAGATGCAGTCCTGCATTAAGAGTTTGTTCAGGATAAATAAACCCTATTTCAGTAGTAGGTCCAAATGGATTGAGATAAATCTTTAATTCTGACTCTATTTTATTTGGTAGAATACTAAGCATCTGAGCTGCATCTAGTTTAATATCAGTAAATGTAGGTGCTAATACATTATTTTCGCCAAATTGAGAAGCTCTTGGGATTGTATGAAATTGTGATAAGAAGTCAAATCCTGCTGATTCAGTTATACTAGTAATCGAGTTAAACATATTTAATTGATCAAACTTTATTTGCAAATCTGCTCCTAAATAGTTTGTTATATTAAAAGTAAGTTTTGCTGATTCCAAATCTAGTTCCCCTGAAAGAACGTTTCTAAATATAGAAGTTTCTATTTCGTCAACAGTTATATCTATAGTATCTTGCCCTAAATACCCCTTTGCATATTCAGGTATAATATTTAAATCAATATATGAGTAGAAACTATCATTCTGATTAATATTAACTAATTCTCCACTTGAATCAACAAAGGCAAAGAACTCAGTATATATGGTGTTAATTGTATCACCACCATACCTTCCATTTTGACCGGTTAAGTCTATATCGTAACCATCCAAATTATAGTCGTAACTAGTGAATCCTCCATTATTTGATGGCGGTATAATATTTGCTGATGTAAAAGACTTACCATTTCGTGTTAACGAGGGAATATTATAATCTATTCTTCCTGTATCTGGCAATGTGCTCGTAGAGTTTACTCTCACACTACCTTTATCTATCTTGATTTTCTCAATCTCAGCACTACCAATATCAATATAATGTTCTTTCAAAATTTCAGCAACGCGTTGTTCTGGGAATATAGCAGTAGCATCAGTAAATCCAATATCCTTAATCTCTAAATCCAGTACAATTGCATCCCAATGATTTATTATTACAGGTCCATTACTGGCCATAATATCAATATTACTTAGAATTGCAATCAAATCTTTATTGATAGTTTGTCCAGCTAAAGGAATACTATCATATACATGCGAGATTGGAGGTATTGATGAAAAAGAAAAAGATGCAATCTGATTATTATTTACAGCATCAGCTAATTGTATTGTTACATTAGCTAATTCTGTGGGTAATCCATTATACATGCTTATAGCAAGAAATCCTTTATAAAATGTCATACTCTCAAAGTAATCGCTTGCATCTACTGGAATATTATTATCCTGAATAATTCCATTCATATTAGGTATATTCATTGTACTTTGGTGGGGGAATGCTATTCTTCCTATTGGGCCTAGGATTTCTCCAAGCCTAGTTGTTTCAGTTATACTAATGTCATTGAAATTAAGTGAGTCTAATACAACTTTTGTCACCCCAAGAGTATCTTTTACATATAATATTGTATCTAGATTTATATTTGTTAATTCTTGCTGATAAACAAGTGAAATAAAACCATTATTATCTTCATGGACATTAAGTGTGCTATCAATTAATATATCTTTGATATTAATCTCAGAGTTTACAAGAGGTAGGAGAAGCTCTGTATTCCAAGAAGGTCTTTCAAGCTCGTGTTTACAAGAAAGCAATGATATCAAAGCGAGTGTAATTAAAAAGATCTTCTTCATCTGGCAAATATAATCTAATAATTATATTTTCCTTTCCATTGTTTTTTTAATGCTTCCTTAAAAGAAGTTTCTTTTATATTACTTTTTGGTTTGTAAAACATTTTTCCAATTAATTTTTCCGGTAAAAACTCTTGACTATCTGTAGGATTGTTATGTGAATAGATATAGTCTTTTCCATATCCTAATTCTTTCATCAGTTTAGTTGGTGTATTTCTTAGGTGTAGAGGTACAGATAGATTACCACTTTTTCTAACTTCCTCTTGCGCCTCATTTATAGCAATATATGCTGAATTACTCTTAGCAGAACAAGCTAAATAAATAGTTGCTTGTGAGAGAGTAATTCTTGCTTCTGGCAAACCAATTGTATTTACCGCTTGAAAACAATTATTCGCAATAACCAGTGCGGTAGGATTAGCATTACCTATATCCTCAGAAGCCAAAATAACTAATCTCCTAGCTATAAACTTCAGCTCTTCGCCGCCTTCAATCATCCTTGCTAACCAATAAACGGCCGCATTAGGATCGTTTCCTCTTATCGATTTGATAAAAGCAGAAATGATATCATAATGTTGCTCTCCATTTTTATCATATCTTACTATATTTTTTTGAACTTTATTAATAATAAAATCATTGGTAATTACAACTTCTTTGTTTTCTGCTGAACCAACTACCAATTCTAAAATATTAAGAATTTTTCTGGCATCTCCTCCAGATATTTTTATTAAAGATTCTGTTTCTTTTAGCTTGATATTTTTCTTCTTTAGCACTTCGTCTTGACTAATTGCTCGAACAAGTAACTCTTGTAGTTCGTCTTTGGATAAAGATTCCAAAACATAAATCTGAGAGCGAGAAAGCAGAGCAGAAATTACCTCAAATGATGGATTTTCAGTAGTAGCTCCAATCAGTGTGATGATGCCTTTTTCAACTGCCTCTAACAAAGAGTCTTGTTGAGCTTTACTAAATCTATGAATTTCATCAATAAATAATATAGGTACATCTTTTCCAAACAACCCTGAAGAGGATGCTTTTTTAATTACTTCTCTAACATCTTTTACTCCTGAATTAATAGCGGACAAAGTGTAAAAAGGTCTTTCTAATTCTTCTGCTATTAAGTTTGATAAAGTAGTCTTGCCAATTCCAGGTGGTCCCCATAGAATCATTGAAGGAATAACTTTATTTTCTATTGCATTTTTAAGCGTTCCATTTTTTCCAATTAAATGTTTTTGACCAATAACATCAGATATTTTTTTTGGACGAATTCTTTCAGCTAATGGAATATTTTGCATTCAGCAAATCTAATTAAAACAAAGGATTATTCCGTTAAGTCAAGTGTGATTTCTATTTCCTTATTATTCCTAATTATTCTACATTGTACAATATCTCCAGGGCTGTATTTGCTCACCTGTTCTTGCAGGGAGGCTACAGAATTTATAGTTATCCCTTCAATTGCTATAAGCACATCTAATTCTTCTACCCCGCCAACAGATGCCGCTCCTCCGTCAATTATTTTGGTAATGAGTATACCGTCATTATTTTTTAATTTTAATTTACGACTGATATCTGAATTAATCTCGGTAATTTGTATTCCAATAAAAGCTCTTTTTACTTGCCCATACTTTTTCAAGTCTGAAACGATCTTTTTAACCATATTAGATGGAATCGCAAAACCATAACCAGTATAAGAGCCCGTATTAGATTGAATAGCTGTATTGATACCTATAAGCTCTCCTTTTATGCTGACTAATGCTCCGCCAGAATTTCCAGCATTAATTGCTGCATCCGTTTGAAGAAAAGACTCAATAGCATGTGGATTTTGCAATAAATTCAGATTTCTTGCTTTTGCACTAATAATTCCTGCAGTTACAGTCGAATTCAGATTAAAAGGATTGCCGACAGCAATTACCCATTGACCTACTTTAACATCATCCGAATTTGCTAAATTAATTGCTTTCAATTCATTAGCATTTATTTTTAATAATGCTAAATCTGTAGTAGGGTCAACTCCAAGAATTTCTGCTTCATAAACCCTTTTGTCATTAAGTACAACTTCTATTGCAGTTGCGTCATTTATAACATGGTTGTTTGTAACAATATATCCATCATCAGATATTATAACACCACTTCCACTAGCGTTTTTTTCTTGGGGCTTGTTATAGTACTTATAACCATTTCCATAAAAGAAATCCGAAAAAGGATCATAATATCGATAGATGCTATTTTGAATAATTTTTGATTTAATATGAACTACCGCATCAATAGACTGCTCGGCAGCATAAACAAAATCAGTACTATGATTAACGAGTTGAATTTCATTATAAGGAGTTGATGGAGCATTTTTCTTATCATTGCTTCCAACACAACTAATTAGTGTAGATCCAGTAATAATTACAAGTATAAATTTTAAGTTTTTCATTTTACAATTTTACAATTTAACAAAAATCTTATCTGTTTTATTGTACTAGCAAATACTTTTTATCAATCGTAATTTATGAGTGTATGCTGCTAACTCTTTATTAAAAATACCTTGCTTATCAATACTGTCAATTCTTACTTTACCAGAAGCATGAATGATATAGTTGTTCTCCAAAATGATTCCTACATGAACAATTTTTCCTTCATTATTCTCAAAGAATGCTAAATCGCCAGCTTCACTTTCTTCTAGTGTAACAACAGTTGTCCCAATTTCTGCTTGTTGGTAAGCATCTCTTGGTAAATTAATTCCTTGAAGGCGATATGCCATTTGACTCAAGCCTGAACAATCTATGCCTAATGGTGATCGCCCTCCCCATAAATATGGTGCATTTAAGTAAATAAAAGCATTCTCAATCAATTTCTCCTTTTTGGCAAATCCTGGAGTTGTTAAACCCTCAAATTGATACATTTCATTATTGATGAGTGCATGCCCACTTTTGTAGTTGGGTAAAATACTACCAATTACTATAGGCTGATGACTGTCTTTTTTGATGATGTCTAATATATCAATAGTAATGGTTGACACTTCTTTACTTAATGATTTGTAATTTTCTTCATTAATCTCAAGCCATTGTTTATTGCATATCCATCCTTCATAACAATCATGAGAAAGTACAATTTTACTGAATTTATTTTCTTGCTCTATCACTTTAAAATGCTCTCCAAATAGAACTTGATTTGTCATTTCTGATTTATCTGAGGGTTCAGCTCGCATAGGCACAATAGCAATATTAGAAATTCCGTATTTCATTAAAGGCGTTCTATTACTATGGCAGAAGCACCGCCACCACCATTACAGATTCCTGCAGCGCCAATTTTACCGTTATTTTGCGCAAGTATATGAAGTAGGCTTACAATAATTCTTGAACCGGAACTTCCTAATGGATGCCCTAAAGAAACAGCTCCTCCATTTACATTTACTTTATCAGCATCCAGCCCCAAGATTTTTATATTAGCCAAACCTACTACCGAAAAAGCTTCATTCAATTCAAAATAATCTACACAAGATGTGCTAATTCCTGCTTTTGCAAGTGCTACTGGTAATGCTTTAGCTGGAGCAGTAGTAAACCATTCTGGCTCCTGAGCAGCATCTGCATAGCTTCTAATTTTTGCTAGTTGAGTTACACCAAGTTCTTTAGCTTTTTCAGCATTCATCAATACTAGGGCAGAGGCACCATCATTTAGAGTAGAAGCATTGGCAGCAGTAACTGTTCCCTCTTTATCAAAAACAGGGCGTAAAACAGGAATCTTTTCCATTTTAACATTTTTATATTCTTCATCTTCATTAACTATTATATCATCTCCTCTTCTTTGTGGTACGCTAACAGGTACTACTTCATTTGTAAATTTTTCTGCAGCCCAAGCGGTAGTTGATCTTTTATAGGATTCTATAGCAAAAGCATCTTGCTGTTCTCTAGAAAAATTCATTTCGCTTGCACATTTCTCTGCACATACACCCATGTGAACCCTGTTGTATACATCTGTTAATCCATCAGCAACAAGCCCATCTACCAATTTCATATCACCCAACTTTTGGCCACTTCTTCCTTTTGTGAAGTAGTGTGGTACATTAGACATATTTTCCATTCCTCCAGCAATTACAACATCATTATCGCCAGATATAATCGTTTGAGCCGCTAGCATAACTGATTTCATACCCGAGGAGCATACTTTGTTTATTGTTGTGCAAGGAACTTCTTGAGAAATTCCAGCAAAAATAGCTGCTTGTCGAGCAGGAGCTTGTCCTAAATTCGCTTGTAAAACATTTCCCATAAACACTTCATCCACCTGATTGGGGTCTATGCTTGCTTTTTCCATAGCTCCTTTTATAGCTGCTGCACCTAATTTGGTGGCCGAAACAGTTGATAAACTTCCACCAAAACTTCCCATTGGTGTTCGCACCGCCGATACAATTACTACTTCTTTCATTATTTGTTTTTTTATGATTTTAAATTTGGTGCTAATTTATGTAAATTATACTTATTTTCGCTATTGACATTCAACTCAAATATGAAAAAGCTTTTTTCTTTAATTCGTGATAATCACAACTCTATTTTTAAAGCATTCTTATTTTTTATAACGTTACTGGTAATTGTTTATTTTTTTCCTAGAAAAATCAATTTTGAACATGAGTACTCTAAAGGGAAACCATGGATGCAAGAAAGCATCATCACCAGCTTTGATTTTCCCATATTAAAATCAGAAGAACAATTACAAAAAGAAAAGGAAGAAGTTACAAAAGAGCTTTTGCCAATATTTGTTTTTGACGAAAGTATATTTGAGCAACAAGCAGTAGTATTTGTAGAAAATTTTGAACAAAAATGGTCCTCAAGCAAAAAAATAAAGAAAGATAAAGGTTTTACCTTTTTCAATTTGTTTGCGAAAGAACGACAGAATAATAAAACAACAAAATACAGTCTAGCGTATTATGGATTAAGCGTTTTAGAACATCTATACAGCAAAGGAATTGCGCAAATTTCAGATGAGTTTCAATGGAAAGAGGAGGGTTTTTTTGTCTTGTTGCAAAAGGAGAATGTTGCCGAAAGCTATGGGTTAGATAATTTCTACACCATTAATTCTGCTGTTGATTACATCAATGCTTTAGATCAGCTTACAACTCAGGAAACCGATTTTATTTTTCCCTTACTTTTAGAAGCAATCAGTCATAATGTATATTATGATGATAATTTAACAGCTAAAATGTTGGCTTATGAGTTAGATAATATTGTAAGTTCAAGAGGAATGTTGCAAAAAGGACAAATAGTAATTCAAAAGGGAGAATTGGTAAATGAGGATAAGTACCAAATTTTACTTTCTTATCAAAAAGAATTTGAAAAACAACACTGGTCAGAATCTTCAGTGAATTTTCTGTTAGTTGGACAGCTACTATTAGTGTTTGTTGCTTTCTTAATTCTATTTCTTTTTTTGAAACAATACCGTCCTAATGTATTGCAGGATAGCACCAAGGTTACCCTTATTTTGCTACTAATTATTGCAATGGTGGTGCTTACTTCATTCACACTGAAATGGAATGCTAATTATTTGTATGTAATTCCATTTTGTATTTTACCTATTGTTTTAAAAGCGTTTTTTGATACGCGTTTAGCACTTTTCACCCATCTTATTACTATATTGATTATTGGTTTTATTGTGCCCAATGGATTTGAATTTGTTTATCTGCAGCTGATTGCAGGAATAGTGTCTATACTAACTGTATTACAGATGTATAAAAGAGCGCATCTATTTGTGTCTGCTCTTAAAATAATAGGTATTTATTGGCTTACTTATTTTGCTTTGGAGATCACCCATGAAGGGAGTATTTTGCACATCAACTTAGTAAAGTTTGCTTATTTTGCGGCAAGTGGTGTTTTTACCCTTTTTGCTTATCCACTTGTCTTTTCTTTTGAGAAGTTATTTTCTTTGGTTTCCGATATTTCTCTTTTGGAACTTTCTGATACCAATAGTCCGCTTTTAAGAAAATTGGCTAATGAGGCTCCTGGTACTTTTCAGCATTCTTTGCAGGTAGCGAATTTGGCTGAAGATGGAATAATTGAAATAAATGGAAATGCACTACTTGTGCGTGCTGGGTCACTTTATCATGATATTGGAAAATTGAAGAACCCAATGTATTTTATAGAAAATCAAAGTGCTGGTTTTAATCCACATGATGAACTTTCATTTGATGAAAGCACTTCCATCATTATTAATCATGTAAAAAATGGTATAGCAATAGCAAAAGAAAATAAATTACCTGAGGAGTTGGTTGATTTTATTCGTACACATCATGGTACTAGTACTGTGCAGTATTTCTACAAGCAATTTATCACTACTTTTCCAGACGAAGAGGTGGATATTCAAGATTTTACTTACCCAGGCCCTAAGCCATTTTCAAAAGAAACAGCTGTATTGATGATGGCCGACTCTGTAGAAGCTGCAGCAAGGAGTATTAATAAGCCAAATGCAAATAATATAAACCAGTTAGTTGAAAAGATCATCAATAAGCAAATTGACAGCAACCAATTTGTAAATGCTGACATTACGCTAAAAGAAATTAACCAAATAAAGAAAATCTTTAAAAAGAAACTTGGAAATATACATCATGCTAGGCTAGAATATTAGCTTTTTAACCTAGGATCAAGGGCGTCACGCATAGCTTCTGCAATCATATTATAAATGGTAATAGTAATAAAAATAGCCATTCCAGGATAAATAATTAGCCACCAAGCTTCTAAATTTTGTCTTCCTAAATTTAGCAAAGAGCCCCAAGTAACGATATCATCGGGTACACCAATTCCTAAAAAGGAAAGGCTGCTTTCAATCAAAATAGCTCCAGCAATCCCAAAAGCAATACTTACAAATACAGGAGCCAAAGCATTTGGTAGGGCATGTTTAAATATTGTCCTAACTGAAGAATAACCCAAAGATTGAGCTGCTTGCACAAACTCCAAAGAACGAATACGTAAAAATTCCGCACGGGTAAATCGGGCAATACGCGTCCACCCGGTTAGCCCTATAATCACCATTACAATCCATATGCTTCTTTCAACTACTGCTGTTATGGTTATGATGAGTATTAGCCTTGGGATAGAATTCAATAACTCAATCCCTCTAGAAACAAAGGTGTCTACCGGCACATATACCTCTTCGGATAATTTACCAAAAAGTAAAAGTCTGCTAAAAGCCCTACAGACAATAAATACGGCAATAATCACTACTAAACTGATAAGCATTTCCCACATTCCTGAACCAAATCCTGCTGAAAAACCATCTGCTATATCGTATTTTCTTTGCCCAAAGCCATAAAACAGTCCCAAGAAAACTCCCAACAATGAGAGGTAATACTTTATCCTAGGCATTTTGAGTTTGTTATCACCAAAAAATCCGGCTATAGCACCTAGTATAATACCAATAATACTGGCAATCCCCATAGAAACCAATCCTACCATTAAAGATATTCTTGTGCCGTGAATAAGGCCAGAGGCCAAATCTCTACCAATGCCATCAGTTCCTAGTTTGTGGCGGAATCTAGTGGGCATTTCAATGATTTCTCCAGCAGGGTTTTTATACCTTTGCTTACCACTTGGCGATACATAATCTCTATTGTATCGGTCCATAGAGCCAGGTGAATAAGGGATAGGTGCCCAAATCACTTTTTCCAAATCCAATTGTCTCCAATCGGTAATGTCGTATTGCAGCACTTCTACTTTTCCTGTTTTTGGGTCTGTTATGGAATCCTTGCGGGTTTCTTCTACTAAGGAAGGGTAAAGAGTATGTCCTTTATACACAGCGTATAGTGGCCTGTCGTTTGCTATGTAGGGCGCTAATACCGCAATAATAATCAGTACAATGAGTAAATACATACTTGCCAAGGCAATTTTATTTTGCTTAAACTGTTGCCAAGCATATTTTCTAAAAGAGAAATTTTCGTTTGTTTGCTTATTACTCATGTCTATTTATATGAAATTCTTGGATCAACTAAGGCGTACAGCACGTCAGAAACTAAATAACCAACCATTAATAAAAATCCGGATAAAGTAAAGAAAGTGATAATCATAGGGTAATCGTAATTCAAAATCGCATTATATACCTCTAAGCCCATACCAGGAATAGAAAAAATAACTTCTATAATTACAGAGCCGCCAATAGCCATAGGAAAAATGGCCGCAAAAACCGTAATAATAGGAAGTAAAGAGTTTCTTAACGCATGCTTTAAGATAACCTTCTTTTCTGCTAATCCTTTAGCTCTAGCTGTTCTTACATAATCTTGTGATACCACATCAATCATGCCGATACGCATGATTCGGCTCAAAAAGGCAAAAGAACCGTAAGTGTAGGTAATAATCGGCAGTATTAAATAAGGTAATCTGTGCTTGGCTTTTTGCCACATACTCCAATCCGGATTAAATGTAGAGGGGTCCTGAATTCCAGAAACTGGGAACCAGCTCAAATTATCAGGATTAGCAAATGCCAATAACAATAAGATTCCTACAAAAAAGGAAGGCATGGAATAAAGGATAAAAAGCACAAAAGACATCCCTTTGTCAATCGCAGAATCCTTTTTGTAAGCCGAATAAATCCCAATAGGGATACTCACTAAATAAGCAATAATAATTGAGATAAGCGCAAGAGCAAAAGAGATCCAAATCTTGTCCCATATTTTGGTTGAAATTTCTTGCCCATCAATATAGGAGATGCCAAAATCTCCTCTTAGCACCCCTTCTCTATCTTTTCCATTTCCAAAGAGCCATAAATGGTACTGATTATCTCCTCCATACCACTTTATAGATGGAATGTAGTTTTTCCATTTAGTAGCGAAAAGACTTAGGTTTTTGTAGTTGTCTTTGGCTTTAGTATAATCTTCAGCTAATACCGATAAAAATGTATTTTCTGAAAGTAACTTATCCATCTTTTCCATTTTTATTTTTACCACTTCTGAACGAGAAGTTTCAAGCAAACTCCCAATTTCAAACCCAAACTGATTGCTCACCTCTTTGATGTCTGTAAGACTTTCACTTTCTTCTAATATAATGTCTTGTAACTTAATTTTTTTCTGCTTTTCCTGTAAGTTCAATAGTGAATGGTAATAATCTGAAACAACTTGCCAATTTCCACTTTGGTGGGTAAGTTTTTTCAGATTAGCCTTGTGATATTTGTCTTGAATCTTATATAAAGTGTCAGTAATGGCGATATCACTTATACTGATATAAAATATTGGAAGATCTAAGCCTAATTTCTTACGAAGTTCTTGTTTTATCTTTTTAGAAGCGCCAGATTCTTGATCAACTCCTCCTTCACTACCTGCTGCTTTTGCTAATCTTTCAACTGGATCTCCAGGTGCGTTTATACTAATAATGAAAGCAATTAAAGAAATTGCAATTAGCATTGGGATAAATGTTATTATTCTTTGTAATGTGTATTTTAACATAAGATTATTTTCTAATCTATCGTATTCTTTTTTAATGATCCATCTGAGTTAAAATTAATCAAATCTAGATTATTTAATGCTAACCCAGGCTTCTCAAAATATGTGTTTCTATTATCAAACCTTTTGTGAATAGCGATTTTATTTTGAGTACTATACATAAATACATATGGCTGATCATTATAGATTTTGGCTTGTAATCTCCAAAGAGCTTCAGTATGTGCTACAGAATCTATTGAAGAATTTGCAAGTTCAATTAATTCATCACTCTCAGCATCGCCGAATCCGCAAAAATTAGAACCTTTAGTAACCCAGGATGATGTGTGCCACAGCTGGACAGGATTTGAGTAAGCAGCGCTGCCTCCCCATCCACCTAACATAGCTTCAAAATTGTGATCTTGAGCATTTTTATAAAATAGTGTGAAATCCATTGGGGTCGGATCAGCTACAATTCCTGCTTTATACATACTCTCTTTGATCATAAGAACAATTTCTTTTGATACTGGAGAGCTCATATAACTTAATCTAAATTTAAACGGTGTTCTAACTCCATTTATCATCTTGTCTCTAATATTATCACCATCTGTATCTGTCCATCCTGCTTTTGTTAATAGTTCTTTCGCTTTTTCAATGTCTAGTTCTATTAGTTTTAATGTATCGTTATAGGTTGCTTTCAATGGAGATATTTGTGCAGCTTGTCTACTTGCTTTCCCATGAACCATAACCTCAATAATCTCATCTACAGGTGTTAAGTGAGCTATAGCTCTTCTGACATCTCTGTCAACAAAAAAAGGTTTATATTTTATTCCGTCAGGTTTCATATTTAATCCTATGTAGTTATAAGCATACCTGTCTTTAAATTCAGAGTGATAGTTATTTGTAAAATATTCTTTTTGTTGCAGTTTCATTAGCTTGATTGTTCCAATTCTAGTTGTCGCATCAATTTCCTGATTCTTAAGAGCTAAATATGCTGATGCATCTTCTTTTATCACTTTGAAGATGATTTTTTTAGGGTGGGCCTGATTGTAAAGCGAGGTGCTATTTTGCCCCCACCAATTTTCTTTCTTTTCAATAGTTATATATTGACTTGTGACCCATTCAGTAACCCTGTATGGTCCTAATCCTGTTAGATTTTCTGGCCGATAACGATTGTCTGCATGATTATACTTATTAAACCAATCAGATAGTTCTTCTGTTTCATTAAAACTTGGGCTGTGAATTTGCTGAAAACTTAAGTTGTTAAGTATTCCTTCAGGGTCCCATAAATTTTTTTGTTGTAAATATATTCCAGAAAAGATACTCTTATTCGTATAATTAATCTTATGAGCTATCATTTTGAACTTTCTTGGATTATTTACGTCTTTCTCTACTGACTTTATTACTGATGAGTAAATTTGGCGAATTTGTGTATTGTCAGTTAAAGGACATAGCATGACTTTTGTTGAAAAAATTATATCATCTACAGTGAGAGCAGAGCCGTCATCCCACTTTATTCCATCTTTTAGGGTAAAAGTGTATTCGAGACCATCATCTGATATTTCTGGCAATCTTTCTACTAAAGTAGGGATGTATTCTAAAGATTTTAGATCAAGTCTCATTAATGTTTTCTGAGTGTATTCAAAAATAAACGATCTCATAATTGAGTTATCATTAAAAGGATGCAGTCCGTCAGGTTGGCTCAAGATGTGTGCTACAACTGTATTTCTTGATAAATCTCTCTTTTCTACACAAGCAGCTAAAGACCAAGCGACAAGTACAAATAGGATTCCTTTTTTCAGCATAAATAAATAAATAAATAAATTGCCTGCAAATATAACATTCCACAAAAATTATTGAGGAATTAAACGCTTAAAATAAAGTGTTAAATAATTTGAACGAATTGTTTGTCAGATTTTCATATTAGTATAAATTTGCAATCCGAAAAAGTCAGTTCATATTTTTACTGAAGAAAATAAAATAGGAGAGGTGCCGGAGTGGTCGAACGGGGCTCCCTGCTAAGGAGTTGTGCCCTTACGGGTACCGGGGGTTCGAATCCCTTCCTCTCCGCTTCTTTAGTTTGCAAATATTTATATTTTTGCCGACCTTTTCGGGGTGTAGCGTAGCCCGGTTATCGCGCCTGCTTTGGGAGCAGGAGGTCGCAGGTTCGAATCCTGCCACCCCGAC